>Ga0209436_100768_pt1 | contig 13306 bp, 9 predicted proteins | sample AraplaF_Cvi_mTSA_FD_184263 | JGI IMG/M metagenome (GOLD analysis project Ga0209436, IMG submission 184263) | Arabidopsis root microbial communities from the University of North Carolina, USA - plate scrape MF_Cvi_mTSA (SPAdes) (version 2) | ecosystem: Host-associated > Plants > Roots > Endosphere ...
CTCCATAGATAAAGGTAACTCACGACGACCAAACACCGGTGGGGTAGCACTCATATCCACTGCATACCCAAGGGCTCTAAAAACATCCGCATACCGCTCTATTGTACTCCTCAAAGGCTGCAACACCTTATTCTCCGGACGGGCCAGTGCCTTCTTACCAGCCCGGCCCTTATCGATCACCGCCACTTTACGTCCTGTCAACCTAAAAAACGTCCGCACGATCTGTGAACGCAACACCTGGTGCAGATCCGCCACCGCATCGATACGATGCTGAGACCGTATCGCTTTAAACAAGCGATACAAACCTTTCACACCCTTATGCGCCCCCTTCAGATCCGCCGGAAAAAAATGTAACCTGGGAATACCTTCACACAAAGCTGCCCAGTTCTTGTTCGACACAAACACGATTTCTACATCCGGATAGGCCTGCAATACCCGCTGCATAACGGGAATCGTCATGGCCACATCGCCCATGGCCGAAAAACGGATGGCCAGTAATGTCTTCATATCTTAATTGGAAGCACTCTTATAGAGAACAGGATTCAGAGAAGGATCGTTGTACATCTTCATCTGCTTGTACACCTTCATATATTTATTGCCCGCAGCGATATCTTCCAACAACTGGTTGATCGCTGTACCCAGATCTCTCCTTTGCTCCAGCAACACATCCAGCTTACGCTGACATGCCTCTCGGTGCGCAGGCGTCGCATCCGTACGGGTAGCCTCCTCATGCATATGGTAGATCTTGAGCGCCAGGATAGACAAACGGTCTACTGCCCAGGCCGGACTTTCAGTGTTGATGGATGCACCCGCACCCGGCCTTACTTCTTTATATTGTTCCAGGAAATAACTATCAATATATTCTACGACATCTGTACGCTCCTGGTTAGATTTATCAATCCAACGCTTGATCTCCAACGCCTTCACCGGATCGATCAATGGATCACGGATAATATCCTCCAGGTGCCATTGCACCGTGTCAATCCAGTTTTTCAGATATAACAGGTGCTCTATCGTGGTTTTTTCATAAGGATTCAGGATAGGTTGATACACGCTGTTATGTACATGATAATCAGCGATGCTCTGATCAAATATTTGATTGCAAAGTTCTGTAAACATGGAGCAAATGTATACAAAATGGTTAAATAGGTACAGAGAGATTTTAATCCTCTGAACTTTAACATTCAAGTAACAAACGCTGCTTACATTTATTTCGCATTTAAGCCTTATATCAACACTATATGTCTGATAACCCATCCAGGATTCTCTTTAGCCAGCTGTTTGAAGCTAACAGAGAAAAAGTGTACAGGTTTGCATACAAGCTCACTGACGACCGGCTGCGGGCGCAGGAAGTAACACAACAATGTTTTATTAAGTTATGGGAAAACATACATAAAGTACAGGCAGGACAGGACGTATTTCCACTGCTATTCGTATTTGTCAAACATATTGTCATCGACGAAACCCGGAAACTATACCGGGAACGAAAATCCCTTGCCCAGCTGTCCTCCGGCCACCGCCTGGCTGCTGACAACAGAGATGACCAAACCCTACTGCACAAAGAATTTCGCGAACAGATCCAGAAAGTGATCGAAAGAATGCCGGAACAACGCCGGAATATCTACCTGCTCAGCAGAGATAAAGGTAAGAGCTACAAAGAAATAGCCGATCAGCTCAGCCTATCTCCTGCCACCGTACGCAACCACCTGAATCTCGCCCTGCAATACATCAGGCGTGAGATGATGGCCCATTACGACATGTGATCTTCACCCAATTAACCTTTTACATATGATTCGCCCAGGAACCATCGCCCTTGCCGCATTACTGGCTGTCGCCGCCTGCCGCAAAGACGATACGCCCGCCCCGCGCCCTACCGGCCCTGTCACCAAAAGTGAAACCAATACCTGGATACTGGATAGCATGCGTTACTTCTATCTCTGGAATAGCTACCTGCCTGCCAGTGTCGACACTACCCTTAGCGCAACCGATTACTTTGCCAGTATAAAAAATGAAGAAGACCGCTTTTCCTTCCTCTACAAACCCAGCGACCTTTCTACCTACCCAAAATATATGCTGTCTCAATACGGCATTCTGTTCTCCATCATCGATCAAAACGGCATTAAAGGCGTCATCCAGCTCGTCATCCCCAGCTCAGTAGCGGACCTGAATGGCATCAAAAGAGGAGATTATTTCACAGCAATAAACAGCACACCTCTTACCAGCAGCAATGCCAGTGAACTCACCACCGCCATGCTGAAAGGAACTTCTGCGACCCTCACCATCAACAATAATATTATCACCCTCCCCGCCCAAAGCCTGGGAGAAAACCCGATTTACAAACAAAACACATTCAAAGTCAATGACAAAGTAGTCGCCTACCTCTTTTACAATTACTTCAATGATACCTACAATACTGCTCTACAACAGGTTTTTCAATCCTTCAAAACATCAGGCGCTACTGAGTTGATCCTGGACCTGCGCTATAACCCGGGAGGCAGTGTGGCTGCTGCTTCACTTCTGAATGCCATGATCGCTCCCGGTATCACAGAAACTAGTCTCTTTGCAAAATATTCCGGCAATAATCACATGGGTAACCGGGATATTACTTACAAATCTGCCCTCTCAGTGCCTGAAAGCGGTAACCCTATTTCGTTTTCCTCATTAACTGACAAACGTCTCGCCCTCTCCCGCGTATTCATCCTTTCCGGCGTTGCCACCGCCTCTGCAGCCGAACTAACCATCAATTCCCTGAAGCCTTATACCCAGGTGATCCAGATCGGTGAAAAAACATTCGGAAAAGATAAAGGTGCCGTCATCATCAGCGATACCCGTATTCCCTGGACACTCATGCCGATCACGTACAACCTGTTCAACGCCAAAGGCAACGGCAGCTACACCACAGGTATCACACCCGATTACAGCATCGATGAAATGTCCTCATTACCACTCACAACCATCGGCGACAACAATGACCCTCTCATCGCCAAAGCAATATCCATTATCAATGGCAATGCAAAGATCAATACCAATACAACTACTATCAAACACTACTATGATGCACAAATAAAAACCGCAGAAAGAGAAGTGTTCATTTGCAGATAAAAAAGTCTGCTGTAGATACAGCAGACTTTTTTGCTTCTAAATGGGGATTGTTTTAATGCTAACTTCAATATTTTAATGAGAGACATAGAATCGTATACTGTAGACACAGTATACCTGTATCAAACATTTATCAAAGATCATTATAACCTTCAGTGTTGATCGAAACTTGTGTATGCGTCATTACATGATCGATACGTGTCTTGCTGCCCACCCCCAGGAATAGTATACCCGGAGATATTACATGATGAAATCCCATATCAACATACTCAATGATCCCTGAACTATCTTCAGGCATATCGCCACCATAAGACAAGTCCTTACCTTCAGGTGATATAAAACTTTTCCGCTGCGGCGCATTACCCATTAATATCAATCCGTTCCAGTGTGTATGCACAGTATCAGTAAACTGAAATTTAATTGGTAGCCCGACAGTACCCTGTGCTACCAGTTTTGAGTCACGAACAATGATGATACCGCCGCCGCTTCTGGCAGCAGGATCTGCTAATACCTTTATGTGTGTGCCGGGTTCAATGCGCAAAGAAGATCTGTTGATGACATAAACCAAACCTTCGACATACCACAAACGGTCACTGGTCAACAACGTGTTCGAACTATATACACCACGAAGCGTATCGTTCATGGGCACAATCTCCTGAAGAATAACATCCTCCTTATCGCAGGATGTAAGCAGGAGCAGAATAGCGAGATATAAAAAAAGGGTTTTCATGATAGTAACTGTGAGAACAGCTTACTAGTAAATAGCATAATCCGGTAAGTACATATACAGGCCTCCCAAATCAAGTGCATTCAGCGTGATAATCTCACGTTTCCCTGCCTCAAAGTATGGAGACAAATATTCTGTGCCTATACCATCCATGATAAATTCTCCGGTAACCTGGCTCTTAATTTTAAATGCATATATAATAGCGGAACCGTCATCGTCGGTCACCCTGATTGTTGCCATATTTGGATGAAGTTTTCCTCTCTCTGCATCTTTAAACACAAGACCTGTTTCTTCAAAACTACCATCTGCTTTATTCATTTTAAACAGATAAGCATCTACTTTCTCATCTGCCACAGCATCCGCTGGCAGACCGTTGAAAAGGAAAAAAGCAGTAGAATCAGCTCCTACATGCGCATCACTTGCAGACGTAAATGCGTTAATTCCCAATGTTCCACTATAGGCAATTTTCAAATTCGCCTTCTCTCCTGCTCCAACAGATATAGCGGTATCAAGTACCAATGAATCTTTAGTTCTTGTCTTAAATGAAATAGTCGTAGATTTTCCGGCTGTCAGCATTAATGGAGAAGCAGTTCCGATAGCAGTTCCGCCAGTTACGTAACCTACCTTGCTATCCCCAACATAAACATTCAATGTATCTGCACCTGGCAATGCCAGCATCTCTGCAGAAAAAAATCCAAAAGCATATTCTTTAACAGGATCCCCCTTTCTACAAGCCGTCATTAATGTAAGCACGGCCAAAGAAAAACATAAAGTAAACTTAAGCATGTGTAGATTGTTTTTTTAAAAGCAAGTGTGGAGAGTAACTCTCCACACCTGTATGATAAAAACTGAAAGATATTAGTACTTAGACCAACCTGCAGTCCAGTCTGTACCACCGAAAGAGAATGCACCAGCACCTCTTGTGTTTGCAATACTGGCAGCAGAAACCGGGAACCAGTTAGCAGCTGTTGCAGTAGTAGGTCTTGAGAACGGAGCCACCAGCTGAATAGCAGCATTTGCATTTGAAGCATTGGTAATAGCCAGGTTACCGCTGCTCAGGGTTACAGAGCAAGGGCTTGTACCCTCTACGCCGAATGGTGTAGCATATGCATGCACAATGTTGTTAGTCAGTGTAGACAGACCTCTGAAGTAAGCACATGGCGTGTTACCCAGCTGACCATCCAGAGAGAACCCTGTATTGAAGCCCATGAATAATGAGTTAGAGATGTTGAAACGTGAGCTTCTTCTCAGGTGAGCCAGACGACCATAGCGACCAGTACCTGATGGCTGACTGTTAGTAACAGAAGCACGGGTTGGAGTTACACCAACAATAGTCATGTGATTGATAGTAGGTTTTGTGACCGGAGATGCAGTAGAATCACCAGCAGCATTGTTATCACTCTCGATACCATTAGACTGGCTCTTGTCAGCACGTGTGGTATCAGATAAACCTAATGCATAGTTAATAGTACCAGAATAACCGTTGTCGAAATCGAACATATCATCCAGTGCATCTACAGCAACGATGTAAGAAACGTTAACAGTACCACCGAAGAACTCGATAGCATCGTCTTTAGATTTGTAGATCTCAATGTGATCAATAGTAGTACCGGAACCAACACCACCTAATGTCAGACCGTTAATTTCGTTGTCAGTTGACAGTTCATAACCACCATATTCAATACGAACATACTGCAAAATACCAGAGTTATCGGTAGCAACTGTACCTGTAGTACCACCAAAAGTAGCGTTAGCAGGAGGATTAGTTGGAATACCTTCTACCTGAACACGACCATTTGAGTTAGATGGCGCATTACCTAAGATAACCAAACCTGACCAGTCACCTGAAGCAGGTGCACTTGTGTTAGCAGATGTGAAAACGATTGGGGCACCGGCGTTACCCTGTGCGATAATCTTTGCACCACGAACGACCACCAGACCACCACCTGGAACTGAAGCACTAGTGCTCAGGTCACCATAGATGAATGTACCCGGATCGATGATGATTACGTCAGATGAGTCAACGTACACCAGGCCACTCAGGTGCCATGCTACGTTGCTAGTCAGGTGAATAGTGTCAACTACATTGTGGCCGGATCCTAATACGCCAGACAGCGTGGAATTTGTAGGAACTACCTGGGTTGCGGACAATGCACGATCGCCTACTGTGTTTGCATCCTTCTTACAAGAGCTTACCAGAGCTGCGCTGATTACTGCAACTGTGGCCAGAGCGGCGAAAATTAAGGGTTTTCTTTTCATCTTGTTGATGTTTTCTTAAAGGTTAAAAATTGCATACCTGATCAGGTTATATTTGAGAAACGCGTTTACTGGAACTTGTAACTGATTGTAATACTATAAGTACGACCTGGCTTCGCTTCATAATTGATCAGATCCTTCCCGTTCTGATACAGCAATTCTTTGGTAGATGGTGTCTTTTTCCCGTTTGTAATATCAGCATCACTATAACTGTTACGATACACAAGTGATGAACTGTTCAACAGGTTCCCGATATTCAGTTTTACTTCTCCTTTCTGCTTCATAAATCTTACTGCTAACTGCGCATCCAGTGATTCCAGCGGACGCTCATACAACGAATAAATAAATGCTGCATCCGGGCGGAACATGCGGTTGGTAATATAATTGTACACCAGGCTGAACGAAGCAGGTTTCACATCGTAGAAAACACCTGCATTCACCATGTAATTGCTCGCACCAGTCTGTGGTCTTCTTTCTTCTTTACCTGCTGTTTCAATCGGTGTTACTTTCAATGGATTTGAAGGATCGATCGCATTGTAATTCACCTCCATCGGTGTTACATAGGCTTTCAATGCGGTGAAGTTTCCATACAGGACAATATTGCGCAACACAGGCACTTTCGTAAAAGCAAGTGACTTCCGCATTTCTATTTCCAGGCCATAATTCTTTGCATTCTTATTATTCTTCAGGTTATAAATACCCCCACTCTGCTCATCATTGTAGATCTCCATAGAATAATCAAACTTCTTATAGAACAAAGACATAGACATTACTTCTCCTGCACCGGGATACCATTCATAACGGAAATCGTAATGGTGAGCAAGGGTAGATCTAACCAGTTCGCTCTGGTACATTCCACCTAATTCAAAATCATATTCCCTGAAGAAAGACATCTCACGCAGGTCAGGACGAATGATACTCTTTGAGTATGCCAAACGCAGGTTCATCATCGGTGTCAGACTATAGGTCAGGTTGACTGAAGGAAAGAAATTCCAGTTGGGCTCCCTGTTCAGCAACTCTGTGTAATCAAACTTCTCATCGCTGCCACGGGTGCTGTTGATATAATGGAATAAGGAATCCAGCGCATCGTTCGCTTTATTCAGGTTATAATACTCCGCTCTTACACCCCATACCAAACGCCATTTTTCACCTATCTTATCGTCCAGCATCAGGTACATACCATGCAATGCTGCCGTCTTGTGAAAATCATCGGAGAAATCGCTGATGTATATACTACCTCCTCTCGATGGTGAAAAAGCCTGAGATAATGGCGGATAATCACTGGAATTAAAATTTTTTGACCCGGTATTCAGTACATAGAATAACCTGTCTTTTCTCCAACCGGCATATCCTGCCTTGAATATATTCTGTGAAACAAAATTGCCAGGGCTGAATTTAAATGGAACACTTACACCTGCATCCCAGTTGAAATTCTTTTCATAAGCCCTGCTCCACCAGCGCAATGCACCTTCACTGATAGCACTGCTAAAGGGGTTGCTGATATTGAATTCATTGGATTCCAGCTTATCATCTTCTACCACATTTGCCAGGAACTGGTGGTTATCCGGGCGCTGTTTGTCCATTACCAGGTAGCTACCTACCCACTTGAACTTTATACCTTTGTTGCCTATGCTATGCTCACCTTTTAACTGATGCTGCAACATGTTGGTTTGTGTAGTCAGATCATAATATCCTAACAGGTATCCACTGGGATCAGAGTGACGACCCAGCCCCAGAATCAGTTGCTGATCATATGAACGCAGATACAGGGCCTGATAACCCATACGGGTATGTGGGGTTCTGAAACCGATGCCCACAAGCCCACCGAGATTCGTGGTCAGACCAAAACGCTGACCGCTGAAACCTGCACGATCCGGATCATCCGCTTTCACTTTACCATCAAAGTTGTCACGGCTCATTCTGATATCCTGTGTCTGAAAAGTATTGCGGTAACTGGCAGATAAGATCAACCCGATCTGATCCTTCGCAGATACATTGAATACCTTACCTGCAGAAAGCTGGTAGTTCTGAGACACAGGAGCTTTCATTTCAAATATGCCCCAGTTATTACTGAATGCATTCGCATTATTTTCCTTTGCATTATAGGCAGCCTTGATATCTGCCGTATTCTTCCAATCCAGCTTTCCCAGCAGATCGCGGCTTGGTGCGGCTTTGCCCCAGTATTCGCCACCATCTAACCGGAGAGAACGAAAATTCTTACCGGTGGTCATCGTATTATAACTACTGCCGGCAGCCACGTTCAAAAAATTCTGCGTTGGAATATCCAGGGTATTGACTTCTACCAGACCACCCCCAAATTCAGCGCTACGGTCTGGTGTCAGGGTCTTTACGACAGTTACGTTTTCAACAATATTGGAAGGGATAATGTCAAAGCTGAAATTCTTCCTGTTCAGCTCTGTACTGGGCATTACCTGTCCATTCAATACTGCCTGGTTGTATCTTTCACTCAATCCACGTACTACTACATATTTATTTTCCATAGTAGACAAACCACTTACACGTTTCAATACTTCACCAATATTTTTATCAGGCGTACGGCTGATCTGTTCAGCACTGATACCATCCGTAATCCCTGCATTATTCTTCTGGATAGCATACAGTCCTTCTACTGATGCACGCTTGTAATTACCTGTTACAGTTACCTCTTTCAAACGGGATCCAGTGCTCTTCATCACTACGTTCAGTGGTGTTACACCTTTCGCACTGACGTTTACATCCGTTACCTGGCGGGTATCAAAAGATACATAGCTGAAAGTAAGTGTATATACACCCGGACTCAATGGCAGATCATAAATACCATCCACGCTGGTCACCACGCCCTGTCCATTGCTTGCCAGGATGGTCACACCAGGTAAAGCTTCGTTCTTAGCATCTACTACCTTACCGCTTATACGACCTTTTTCAAGCGATGAATTACGGAGTTGTTTCCCTTGTTTTAATGCAACCGTATTGTTTGCATAGGTAATGTCAATCGGTGCATAATCATCCAGGTAATGCAATACAGCGGATAATGGCTGTCCGTTGAATTTCACTTCTTCCAGTGCACAATGTTGCAGGTACTCGGGATCATAAGCGAAAGTGTACTTAGTTTGTTGTTCAAGCGATTTTACAACAGCTGCTGCATTCGTGTTCGCAAGGTTTACAGATACCTTGTCATTCAGAGATTGGTAGGATTGCGCTGACAGCGCCACGGTAGTTCCTGTGAGTAAAAAACACAACAGGAAAGCCTTCCAGGAGTGCATAACTTCCCCATTACAAAATCTCTTTGTAGATTTTTGCATACTTTAGAATTGCGTTTATGTTAAAAATGATAGGTGCGGGTTGTTCCCTTCATGACGCTATCGGGCGCCAGTACAGTAAATATTGATGTGTCTTTTAAATAATTGTTTTAAGGTGTTACGATCGCATACGTGTTTGTTCCTCTTTTCTCAATCCTAAACCCATGAACATATTGCATTGCTTCCAGTATATTCTCAACCGGCGTGGAGGCCGGGAATGTTCCTGAGACCTTTCTCTTTCCTTTAAATGCAGGATCTACTATTATCTTACAACCTTTGCGCGCCTGTATCCTTGCAAATGCGTCTTCCAGTGGTGTCTGATCAAATACCATTTTTCCCTGTCTCCAGTCGTTGACTTCCTGCCTGTTAAATGCTACCGGTACAAATGTGCTGGTATCGTTATTAAATGTCACCATCTGGCCGGGATGGAGGATACACGAGAACGTGGAGGTAGCTACTGATACTTTTCCTTCCAGCAAACTAATTGCTATTGTGCCATCAGCGCTGTTATTCGTCGCAATATTAAAAGCAGTACCAAGTGCGGTGGTCTTTAGCTGACCGGTGTGTACACTAAATGGACGGGCAGGATCATGCTTCACATTAAAGTATCCTTCACCCTCCAGCCACAGCTCACGACTGGTATCATTATATTGTTGATTGTAGATAAGAGATGAATGAGGTGCTAACCATACTTCTGATCCATCCGTCATTGTCATGAGCCTGATATCATTGCCTGCATTTGCCAGGGTATCCCACTTCATGGCCATCATATGTCTGCCCGGGCTCTTCTGCTGCCATTGCCACATCCAGGCGCCAAAACTGATCAATACAGCTACTGTAGCAGCCACGCCATACCAGCGACGGTTGGATGTCCGTTTTATACTTACAACCGGGGTAGCAGCACTCTCTTCGTACATCTGTTCAAACCATTCATCTGCTTCCGGGGTTGCAGGCTGACTGAGATAAGCTTCCACCAGCTTTACCTCTTCATCCGTGCAGTTCCCCTTAAAGTATTTTTCCAGTAGAGAATTATCAATCTTCATTTCCTTTTTTGGTAAATCAACATAGAGAGTACGTTGTAAAAGAGAGGGAGTACTAATTAAAAAATGGAGTTAATAATTGCTTAACATCAGTCACTTTTTTCGGGAGGTCTTCCCGTCTGAAAAAATCAGGGCAAAAAAAAAGCGTAGGGTAGATACCTTACGCTTGTTGTTAAGATTGTCATGTGAATGTTCGAGAATGCAAATCGTGTAGGCTTTTAATGGTTTACCATGGAGCTCAAGATCTTAACATATCTTAAAGCTCCCACCCAATGAGAAAAATATCGTGAATGATTTATAAAATCAGTAAATGTCTTTTTTGAATATAGTTATAGTTATTTAGCCTTCCGGTTATTCGCTACACCTTATCGGGTAACAACGCTACACTCAGCCGGGAAACAATGACAAGGTTATCCTATGCAACAATACTTGTTTACACACAATCCTAAAATCGTTGACACTCATCCATCCTTATCGATCTGTAATTCTGCGGGCCTTCGCGTCTGTAGTTGTGATGACTATGATAAGATACCCCACCAGGTACACACAGTGTTGACAAAGGGTTTTCTATTCATACGTGTTCGTCAAGGGTTACACACAATCCAATTCGTCGGGTCCGTCCGGAAGTCTCTATGCAAATTACATCAATTCACTGAAATTTCCACAGCAGTCGCATAAATTTCCAACCATTTTACATACAACTTTTGTGTCACATTACGCTTTTTTCTTGTCTTCTTTAGTTATTTCGACCGCGCCATGGCTATATAGTAAACCGGGATGCCTAACAGAATAATACCCAATCCTGATATAGCATAGTTAAATTCGAATTTCAGTAATAACAACGCTAATGATGCCGCAACTATTATATACAACAAAGGTAATACAGGATAACCAAATGCTTTGTAAGGACGAGGCATATCCGGCTGCTTACGGCGAAGAATGAAAATACCCAGAATAGTGATCACATAAAATATCAGTACCCCGAATATTACCATGGTCAACAAATCTCCGTATTTCCCCGTCAAACATAATAAAGAAGCCCACAGGCATTGAATCCATAATCCGTTGGCTGGAACATCATACTTGTTAAGTTCTCCTGCCTTTTTGAAGAACAATTTGTCCTGCGCCATAGTGTAGTAGATACGGGCGCCGGCCAGGGTTAATCCATTATTACAACCAAAGGTCGATACCATGATCATGATAGCGATCACTATCGCACCTCCGTTACCAAAGATATGTGTTGCCGCTGCAACGGCGACGCGGTCTTTTGGTACAAATGCAATTTCCTGTAATGGTAAAACTGCTATGTACATCAGGTTCGCACTTACATATACAATTGTCACCAGGAATGTACCTAAAAACAAAGCCCTGCCTATGTTCCGCTGCGGATTTTTGATCTCCGCCGCTATAAAAGTAATATTGTTCCAGGCATCACTGCTGAACAGTGAACCTTTCATAGAAATTGCCACTGCACCAAATAAGGCCAGCCCGGATAAGGCCGTCGTTACGATCTGCCCGTTCGCATCCTTCGTCATACTCATCGCATCCCAGGCATGCGCCCAGTTAGCCGACCATACTTCTGCCTTCGCCCCCAGGAAAAACCCGAATACGATCAGGCCAAATAAGGATACCAGTTTTGCCAGGGTAAATACCGTTTGGATGATCTTCCCGTTCCTGATACCCCGTGTATTAATCCAGGTGAGTACCACAATGGAAATGATAGCGAGCACCTGTGCTGCAGATACCGTAAACAGTCCCAGGTTCAGCAGGATATTGTCCTCACTGAAAAATGGAATGATAAACGCTGAGTATTTTGCAAATGCGACCGCTACTGCCGCTATTGTACCGGCCTGGATCACACCAAACTGTGTCCAGCCAAATAAAAACGCAATAAAGGGATTATAAGCCTCTCTGAGGTACACATACTGGCCGCCGGCACGTGGGTACATCCCGGACAATTCACCGTAACTAACAGCGGCTATAATGGTCACAATACCACCTAATACCCACATCAGGGTAAGCCACCCGGCACCTCCAATTGACCTGGTGATCTCCGCTGATACGAGAAATACACCCGATCCGATCATCGATCCGGCTACGATCATGGTTGCATCCAGCAAACTAAGACTGGGACGGAAAGCCGTCTGATGGTTATTTGTGTCCAGGTTACTCATAAAAGATTTTAGTTGATCTGTTGTACTACAGCCGGCAGTCAGGTGGAATTACTCAAAAAATAGCCGGTCTGTAACTACCAAAAATCCCGTTCCGTAAATGCTTCAGCCTATCTGAAACTTCACGGAACGGGATTCCAAGTTAAAAACTTTTTTATATGTTTTTGCTATAGCAACTATTTATTTTTTTGCTTCAGCTGCATTTGCCTCGTTGAGGCCCTTGATCACTTCTGGTGTGATGTCATACTTTTTGTCTTTAAACAGGATATTGCTTGCACCTGTACGGTAAGACATAATGTACGCATAACGCTTGTCGCTGTTGAATTTCTCCAGGAAATCGTTCAGACGTTTCTGCAGTTCTTCGTTGAATTTGTTTTCCTGTTCAGCATACTTAGCACGCATGTTCTGTGCTTTACCTTCCAGCTGTTGCTGTTTTTGATACAGGGTACGCTGAGCAGCTTCACCTTCTGACTGGGTCATGGTGTTTGCCTTACGCTGGAAATCAGCAGCTTCATTCTGCAATGCACGTACGTTTGCCTGCAGTTCATTCTCTATCGCCTGTTGATTAGATTCCAGCTCAGTTTTCTTTTGCTTGAAATAGTTGTAATAGGCTTCTACAGTATCAATATCCACATAAGCAATAACGAGACCGTTTGAGGCGGCCGACGCGCTGGTACCTGCTGCAGGTGCTGATGATTCGGTATTCTGTAGAAG
>Ga0209436_100778_pt1 | contig 13214 bp, 11 predicted proteins | sample AraplaF_Cvi_mTSA_FD_184263 | JGI IMG/M metagenome (GOLD analysis project Ga0209436, IMG submission 184263) | Arabidopsis root microbial communities from the University of North Carolina, USA - plate scrape MF_Cvi_mTSA (SPAdes) (version 2) | ecosystem: Host-associated > Plants > Roots > Endosphere...
GATCTGCTTCCCTTTGTTCACCTGTGGAATAGCAGTGAGTTTATCGCTACCATCAGTTTTGATGATCAGTGCTTCCTGGTAATCGGGTACGGTGTGCTGGCTAAGTGGACCGCGCTGGTAACTGATGGTAGGATCAATCCAATAGGCACTATCTCCCAGTTGTGCATATACGATCACGTGATTGAACATGTAGGGCGAAGGCAGGTAGTCGGATACATGAGCCTTCAGGTAAGTATTGGTATAAGCCATGCTGGCATTGATACCATCTGCACGTAGTAGTGTGGTTAACAGCAGCGATTTGTCTTTACAATCACCAAACCGCTGATCTAAGATCTTGTCGGGGTTGTTAGGTTTATGAGAATATTCACCCATTTCAATGCCCATATACCGGATATCGTCCTGCACAAAACGCATGGCATTTTGCAGGTAAAGGGCTTTATTATTGCCTGATTGTTTTTTTAGTTCTGCGATCCTTGCCTGCAGGCGTGTACCTGGTGCAGGAGGTGTATTTATTTTTGCTCCCCAGTTGATAATCTCTGACCATGACCTGTATTCACTGGCTTGTACAAAAGGCATGGTGGTATACCAATCCGGCGCATTATCATTTTCATCCACAGGCATTACATCTGCGATCTTCCATTCATACAATTGCATACCATTCCAGCTCTGTTTGGCCGGCAGTCTTGCATGATTGAAGGGTTTGAATTGAATATTTCTTCCTGGTGCTGCAATGAGTGCTTTGTAATAATTGACGATAGGATCGTAGGACGTGAAATAAAAGGTGTTTGCGTATTTGTGTTCGAAGATGGGATTCACGCCTTCGAGCGTATAGGCGTATTCTATCTGATCGCCTTTGCGTACATCTTCGAGAATGTAGTAAGCAGTGAAGGTACCGCTGTAAATAAAACGGGAGAGTTCATCTTCCTTTTGCAGGAAGCGGAAGCGCGATGGATCCAGTTTATTGATCACTTCTCCGTTGCGGCGAATGATCAGCTGATGAAAGCGTAGTTTTTCATAAGTAGGATCATAATCCACGGAGATCTCCGCTCCGTTCTGAATACCGGCTTCCGATACAATCTGCCTGATAACATGCCTGTATACCGCACCTTTTTCTGCATGGTGTTGTTCTTCCAGCAGTAGCAGAAAATAGCCGTTACTCACTTCACTTGCATCCGGTGTTTTACCCAGGTCTGGCTTATAAGGTGCGAGCCAGTTGGGTGTTGGGGATACAGTGAAATTACGTTGGGCCATCAGGTCTGCCTGTAGTACAAACAGGGATATTATCAGGAGAATGAATCGCATATGAGTAGTGTGCTAATTTGATTCCTATTTTGGAGTTGTACGACCACTGAGCTTCGCTCAAAGGCCTACAGTTAAAGGACTCTTTTTTTGAATGAAAGAGTCATTCAAACTGCAGCACGACCCGCTATAGAAATTAGTTATTCTCAACAGTCAGTGCATATACAGCAAAGGAAGCCAGCCAGTGTTCACCGGCGTAATCCCCGCTGGCCACATGCGGTATCGCGGCTTCCAGGTGCTGGTTAGCCAGGGCCTGAATAGCTGCACTATTCTTACCTGCATGACGTGCTATACCATAAAGGCACCATGCCCGGCTCAGGTTCAATCCATCCAGGTGTACGAGTTTACCATCAGTACGATCTTTCACCTGGGCGATGGGGAAGAGGGTGATATGCTTAGCGAACAGTCCTGGCAGGAATTCCTGTATCCATGACTGGTATTGCGTAGCCGGCAGAATTCTCCACATCAGGTCCGCTTCTTCCAGGCAGGGTGACAGGAAGTCGTAACCACCGGGTTCATAACTAACAGGACCATTTTTATCTGCCAGGTAGAAACGGGTGGCCGCTGCTTTAATGGCATCCTGCAATGGCTGATCTTTTGCAGTCACGGCATAATCCCATGCCAGGCAAAGACCAAAAGCGAGGTTAGTATGCTCACCTACGCGGATAGGATACATCAGTTTACCCAGGAAATCGATGTAGGCTTTTGAGAACTGGGTAGCCAGTGGTTGTACATTGGCCGCGAGTTCTTTTCCTTCAGGGGAGTTCCAGGTAAGTAGTTCCCTTTGCAGTTGCAGCAGCCAGCTCCAGCCATAGATGCGTTCAAAACCTTTATTCTCCTTGTTGGTGAACAGTTTTTGTTCCTGCAGAATGTGTTCGGCAGTCAGGTTTTGTTGCAGTTTGGTGAGGATCAGTTCGTGCTGTGGCAGGGTGGGGAAGGACTTGAGTAATCTTACCAGCATCCAGTGGCCATGCACGCTGCTATGCCAGTCGTAACAGCCATAGAAAGCAGGATGGTAATTTCTCGGATTGGTCACCAGGGAGGTATCAGTAAATACCACACCTGTTTTGTACGGAAATTCCAGCTGCATACACTTCAGTGGCAATTTGGACAGGTGAGCAGCACCATCGGTGGTGAGTTCCAGATGGCCGGCACTGTTATGCGTATAAAGCGGTTGTTGGGCAAAGGCAGACATAAAAGTACTGATTAAGAGTGCACCCAATAGGTTGAACTTCTTCACGTATTATCTATTAAACAGTAATTTGAAATAAAAGGATGGTTTGGTCAGTCGCTTGCGCAGGTCTACCTCATAGAACATGCAGGAGAGGAGTTCCTGCAGTTGTTTGTTACGACTGCTCACCTTCATGAGGGTATTGAACAGCCAAGGGTAGCGGATCAGCTTTTGCAGGCGGTGACTTAGTTTCAGCTCAGGCCCCATTACACGATATACTTCTGAATCATATTTTGCCAGCTGAGCTGCGGAGAAGTTATTGGCCTCCAGGGCAGCGTGTGCCTGTATGCCGGCCAGGCGGCCTGAGTACAGGGCATTGCCAATACCTTCGCCGGTGAATGGATCTATCAGGTAAGCGGCATCCCCTACCAGCATGTAGCGGTCGCCATGCAGCACGCGTACTTTACTACCCAATGGCAGGCCATAGCCTTCGATATTGCTGACCAGTTCTGCATCTTTGAAGCGCTCTTTGAATACCGGATCATTGGCAATGATATCCAGCATTTCCTTTTTCAGGTTGATCTTCTTTTTGCGGACTGTTTCGCTGAGCACACCTACGCCTACATTGGCTTCCCCGTTTGGTAATGGGAATACCCAGAAGTAGCCGGGGAGCAGGCTTTTCAAAAAGTGTAGTTCTATAAAGTTGTCGGGATTGTTACCACTTACATTCTTGTAATAGGCACGTATACCGGCTATGTAATGATTGGGTTCCATGGTAATACCTGCTACTTCTTTGGTAAAAGAAGAATGGGCACCATTTGCTATGATAAGGAGTTTGGCTTTTACCTGGAAAGCGCCTTTGTTGCCGCTTACGAGGTAACCATCTTCCTGCAATTCATATGTATCGATGTTTACATTTTCGTGTAAGCTGATTTCTTTGCGGCGTTTGATCTCATCCACCAGAAAGTTATCGAAGTCCATACGTTTGGCGACGTAGCCGATGGGTGTTTCCTTATGGCCTTCATTATTGCTGTTGTAATCAGGGCGATAGCCAACATCCAGGCTATAGCGGCCTGGCGATACGAAGGTGACACCCCAGCTGTTCACTTTGAAAGTAGCCTCTTTGAGGCGGGTCGCAATGGCAGGGTCGATACGGTTAAGGGCCGTGAGAACTTTTCCACTCAATCCATCTCCACAAACCTTATCCCGGGGAAAAACAGCTTTGTCTACTACTATACATTCAACTCCCAGTTGTGCAAGTTGTAGTGCTGCTGCAGCGCCGCCCGGGCCGGCACCGATAATACATACTTTGGTTTCCAACATGCTGTTGATTTAGGGTGTTAAGATAAAGAAAAGTGAAATATCTTCGCGGCCTAAAAATAGACCTACCATGTTTGATATGTTTGGCAAGCTGCAGGAAGCGCAGCAAAAAATGAAAGAAAGTAAAGAACGTTTGGCCCTGATCACCGTAGATGGTGAAGCTGGTGATGGCGCGGTAAAAGTAACCGTGACAGGCAACCGCGAAGTGAAAAGCCTGGAAATAGCAGAGAGATTACTGGAAAAAGATAATAAAGAAGAACTGGAAGATTTAGTGATAACAGCCATGAACCGTGCACTGAAAGCAGCAGAGAATACCTGGGAATCTGAAATGAAAAGTGTAGCCGGTGGAATGCTGGGTCCGCTGGGAGGCCTTTTTTAATATAAGAAATCTTCGGTGCGTATCCGCTTGAGATTCGGTCAGATAAGTACACTATAAGTACACCAATATATCACCTCAATATCACCTCAATATCCAATCGATATTGAAGTGACCTTATGATGACCTTCTGGTGCACTTATCTGACCGAATCTTAACTATAGAAAGACCCTATCCCCGAGCCCCTCGTATTATAAAAATCTTACATTATCTTTAGCGGATAAAGTACTCTCGTATGCGTCAATTGTTATTGTTTGTAACAACAGCCACTCTATTTGCCTGTAATGGCCCCTCGGAAAGCAAAAAGGGATCCGCTTCCGGTATTACACTTACACAAAGTAACCTGTACGCCGAAGACACGGTGCTGATGGTGGCCAATGCCCGTACTGGTAAAGACAAGGAAGCTGATAAACTGTTCCTGCAGGCCATCGATGTTTATCGTAACAAAAAAGATCCGTCTCAGGCGGTGGCTATCTTCAAAAAGTCTATCCTGGCACAGCCACAGGCCAAGGCCTACTATGAAATGGGAAATGCCCTGGGGGATATCGGCGAAATGGAGGAAGGACTCAAGGCCTATGATATAGCCGACATCCTGGATTATAAACCCCTGAATAAACTACTCTATAACAAAGCCTGCTTATATTCCAGATTAGGTGACCTGGACAAGGCAAAGCAATATCTCATATCTGCCATTGAGTTTGGCTACGGTAATCTGAAAAACCTGCAAAAGGATAAGGATCTCACCAAACTGAGAGAAGATAACGAATACACCTTCAACGATATCATTATGACCGCTATGTCAGGTTCTACAGATCCGGATAAACTCCAGTGGGCGGTCTTCAACCATGAATTTACCCAGGTAAAGTTCCCGCTGCTGCTGGATATGAAGTATGCTGTTCACATGACGGAGGATAAAATCATTTCTTACGACAATGAACGCTATGTACCAGAGATGCGTGACTATGCATTTTCAAGGGAAGTAGGGGCAGAATATTACAGGGTGGGATTAGTAAGATCCAATGACAGCAATCGTACCCTGATCTATGGCGTGGTAGATGAAATGGGGGGTAATAAACTGCCGGTGTACTATATCGCCAGCTTTAACAACAAAGGTACCCTGATCGATAAGTTACTGATCGGAGGTCAGAAGATATTGAAAGATCCTTATAAAGTGGCGACTATCAATGCTAATTATGATATTGAAGTATCGAGTTTTGAGCTGACCTATACAAAAGATCCGAATGAGGAAGGCTATGATGACAATCCAATCAAAAGTCAGCGACCTTTAGGAAAGGATAATTATGCAATCAGGGAAGATGGCCATTTTGTGAAGAAGGATGTGGTATTGGGAATGCGTTAGGTGGTCATGATTCTCTTTAAAAAAGAACTTAGCCTGTAGGCCTTTGAGCGAAGCTCATTGGCCGTTGGGCTTCCTGATCGGGTAAATCTTTTCAATTTTCCGGATGATCAGTTCTGCAATGATCAGGTTCAGCGTCCAGCTAAGCCATGCAATGAGTATGTAAGCCGCACGTGGACGAAGAGGAATATTCAGCACATCTATGAGGTAAGCGTATAAGCGCAGGCTCACGGCCGAAAGTGTGAGGGCATAGCTCCGGAGCATCATGGCACCATGTGCCATCCATTGATGCTGCCTGGCATAATACCAGCCCATGGCGGTGGTATACAGCCATAAGAGCGCGAGGATGACGAAACTGATACGTGCCGGCAAACCGCCATTCGCATAGAACGCCATGACTAAGCCACTGGGTCCGCTAAAGAACAGCACCACTACAGCGTAAATTGTTCCGGACCGGCGATGCAGACGGGGATATTTTTTTATCACATACCAGCTGAATTGCAACAACCCGGTGAGCATCACAACAAAGCTGATAAATACATGTACATAGAAACTGAACCGCCAGTGAAGGATATGATAGATCCTTTGCTTGGTCATCAGAAAATCAGTGTATGGATCAAAAGCAAGATAGGGGATACTCAGCCTGATGAGCAGCCAGGTCGCGAACAGGATGCTGGCGGCCAACAGGGTAATACCCCCTTTCTTTACTATGTGTCGTGTGTTTATCAAGGTCCTACCCAATAACGGAGGCTGTCAGCAGTTTCAACGCCGGTTAACCAGCGGTTGTCATTTTCCCCTTCGTAGGTGATGGTATAGATTGTAGCAGGTTCGGGTTGATCGGCTTTCTTTTCCCAGCTTACGTACAGGGAATCGCCTTTTCTCTCCCAGGTGCCTCTTACTGTGACCATTTGCTGGGCAAAAGTAGAGTCATCTATCTGGGGATAATAATTGAGGATCGCGCTGCCATCAGCTTTAAAGGTAATATCCCGGTGATCGGCTCCCAGAGGGTAGTCTGCTTCAAAGCCATTGCTTTTGCCTTCAGTTTTTATCACTTTTACGAGGCTGAATTCTTTGGTCGTCAGTTTGGAATTGTTCAGGGGTACCCATTTACCGTTTCCTTTTTCACCTGAAGGATCGAGGTGGATCGTAAACTTACCGTCAAAGGGATGGTCACCAGGTTCATTCAGGGTCACATCCACCCCATCGCTGGCGATCTTATAGCTACCGCTCACGTTACGACGTAATCCGAGATGCACATTGTAACCAGCAAGGTGATTATTTCTTGCATAGTTGATGGTGATATAGATCTTTTTGCCATCGAAATCACCTGTATACAATCCGGTTAAACCATCGGCTGGTTTTGAAACGGCAACAGCGGTGCTATCCGAGGCAGGAGGTGAGGAGGTCGACGACTTACAGGCGCAAAACAAGGCGGCGCTAAGACAAACTTGGACTAAGTACTTCACAGGGTATTTTTTTGTAAAGTAAGACAAAAATTTTTAGTGATAAAAGGGGAGGCATTCTTCGTATATTTAGACACGTAATAATCCTGGCCCCAACATCCCAACATTCATTCATAATTATCAAAACTTCTGTACATGAAACGAATCTTCTGTTCTGTTAATGCACCCCTTTTGCTTATTGCTGTCGCATTATTTATGACAAGTTGTAGTAAAGATGGTAGTACTGGTCCTAAGGGAGACACAGGTGCTACGGGTCCTGCCGGCGCCACTGGCCCTAAAGGTGATGCAGGTACTGCAAATGTTATTTATTCCGGCTGGCTGGATGTGGCATTTGAGGCGGATACTATCCACACCTCTGGTGGTGGGATTGATACCGTTGGATTCTATGCTGATATAGCTATTCCTAAACTGGATGCAACACTGCTTAGTTCCGGTGAAATGAAGGTTTACGTAAACCTGCAATCAGCCAGTGATCCGGCTGTATCGCCATTGCCCTACTATAGTGTTTATTCGAATCTGAATATAAGGGCCACTTTCTATAAAGGAGGGGTTTATTTGTATTCGAATGGAGATGTTAGCACCGTTACAGATAATGGTGTTAAGTATACGCAATATAGATATGTGCTGATTCCCGGTGGTACGTCAGCAAGAAAAGCGACGACTGTGGATATGAGTGATTACAAGGCGGTAAAAGCCTGGCTGGGGTTAAAAGACTAAAATTATTTAAGTTTAAAAAAAGAGGTTGTATCAAAAGTAAATTGAAGGCATTGAGAATTTGATAAATAAAAATTCTCTCCATCAGGTATCCGGATTAAATCCCGGAAATTTTACTTTTGATACAACCTCTTTTTTTATTTTATGCTTTTGGTGTTGCATTCAGTGCATTCCACAACATGTCTTTCAACTGTGGTAATCCCTGTTGGGTCACAGATGAGATGAACACGTGTGGTACGTTCGGTGGCAGTTCTGCTGCAATCGCTTCTTTCAGTTCATCATCCAGCATATCACTCTTACTGATCGCCAGCAAAAATTGTTTATCCAGCAATTCAGGGTTGTACATTTCCAGTTCATTCACCAGGATCTCATAATCCTTCTTATGATCGGAGCTATCTGCAGGGATCAGGAACAGTAATACCGGGTTTCTTTCGATATGTCTCAGGAAGCGGTGTCCTAATCCTTTCCCTTCATGTGCACCTTCGATGATTCCCGGCAGATCTGCGATACAGAATGAGCGGTCATTTCTATACGCGACCATTCCCAGTTGGGGGGTCAGCGTAGTAAATGCGTAATCTGCAATCTTTGGAGTAGCTGCGGTGATGGTAGAGAGGAGGGTAGACTTACCTGCATTCGGGAATCCTACCAGACCTACATCTGCCAGCATTTTCAGTTCCAGTACTTTCCAGCCTTCTGTGCTTGGCATACCCGGCTGTGCGTAGTCTGGTGCCTGGTTGGTAGCTGATTTAAAATAGCTGTTACCACGGCCGCCCTGGCCACCTGGTATCCAGATCACTTCTTCTCCATCCTCCAGGATCTCTACTTCCAGGTCACCTGTTTCTTCATCAAAGGCCTGGGTACCCAATGGCACTTCAATAATGATATCTTCACCGTTTTTACCCGTACTGTTATTGTCGCGCCCGTTGCCACCATCTTCTGCCACTACGTTCTTGTACCAGCGCAGGTGTAGCAAGGTCCATAACTGGGAATTGCCTCTGAGTATGATATGGCCGCCACGACCACCGTCACCGCCATCGGGGCCGGCTTCGGGGTTGTATTTGGTACGCATAAAGTGGGCGCTACCGGCGCCACCTTTACCCGATTTGACGGATATCCTGATATAGTCAACGAAATTGCCTCTTTCCAATGTGGAGCGATTTATTATAAATTTAAAAACGCAAAGATCGTGAAGTTCATCCACTTTACATGGATGGTTACTTACGATCTTTGCGTCTAATATGATAAGATCAGCCTGCTGATTACACTTTTTCTTCTACCAGCGGGTCGATTTCTTTGCTTAAGCGGGCGAAAATTTCCTCAACAGTACCTTCCCCATTCACTTTCTTAAACTTGCCGAAACGGGCATAGTGATCAGCTACAGGAGCTGTTTTGTTGTGGTATTCCACGAAACGCTCGCGGATGGTTTTTTCATTATCATCCGGACGTTTTCTGGCCAGCAGACGTTGTACCAGGTTATCTTCATGTACTTCCAGAGACAGTACATTGGAGATAGCGGTTTTCTTCAGATCCAGCAGTTTGTCCAGTGCTTCAGCCTGAGCTGTTGTACGTGGGAAGCCGTCAAAGATAAAACCTCTTGCTTCCGGGTTGGCTTCGAGTTTCGAACTGATCATACCAATCACGACCGCATCCGGTACCAGTAATCCCTGGTCCATCAGGCGTTTCGCTTCCAGGCCCAGGGGAGTCTGAGCTGCAATCTCTCCACGCAGCAGATCACCGGTAGACAGGTGAATCAGCCCGTATTTTTCAATCAGGTTCGCACTTTGCGTGCCCTTTCCGCTACCGGGAGGGCCAAAAAGAATAATATTGACCATGTGTTTAAAAAAACTTTAGCAAGACTGCAAATATAGCAAACAATTGAATGTATAGGTAACTAAAATTACCATTGCTTGAATAACATGAAATATTTAAGAAAAATCGTAGATATGTTTTAATGATTTGCTGGAAATAATGGATTATTTTTAAGCAGATTGTTCCATAAAGAAGAAAAAAATGGTTGTTTAGGGTACATAGTCGAAAGATATTTTGTTATGTTTAAGGATTACAGGTCATTTGTTCCTACCTCTTCATGTAAATGTAAATATTTATACTGCCGCTTTACAGCCGTGAATATGTAAAGTAGCATAATAATTGGGACGCAAAATGAAATTAGGGCGCACCTCCCCTGATAGGGAGATCATTCCCCGTAGAAAAACTTTTTTATAGACAAGCAGCAAGATTATGAAGCAGTTACTGATCTTAGGACTCTCCGGATTTATGTTAGCAGGCTCGGGCAGGAAACCAGCCCCGCCACAGGACGGACCCGTTCCAAAACTATTAACAGCAGACGCTGCCGCTACGCATTGGGTGGATAGCGTATTTGAATCGCTCAACAACGATGAGCGTATTGCCCAGCTTATCATGATAAGGGCACACTCTAACCTTGGTGCCGATCATGTCAAAAAGATAGTTCGGGATATCAAAGACAACAAGGTGGGTGGTTTAATTTTCTTCCAGGGAGGCCCGGTACGACAGGCTAACCTGACAAATTACTATCAATCCATTTCCAAGACACCGCTCATGATTGCCATCGATGGCGAATGGGGCCTCGGCATGCGTCTCGATAGCGTGATCAGCCTGCCCCGTAACCTTATGATTGGTGCCGCACAGGATAGCAGCCTTGCCTATAAGGCAGGTAAGGTACTGGGCGAGCAGTGTCGCAGACTGGGCATACATGTGGATTATGCCCCGGATATGGATATCAACAATAATCCTAATAATCCGGTTATCAACGACCGCTCTTTCGGGCAGGATAAATACAAGGTAGCCCGCATGGGTATTGAGATGATCAAAGGGATCCAGGATCAGGGGGTAATGGCCGTGGCCAAACACTTCCCGGGTCATGGTGATACTGATACCGATTCCCACCTGGATATGCCGGTGATCCGTAAATCCAGGGCACAACTGGATTCGCTGGAATTATACCCGTTCAGACAGGCAATTGATGCCGGTGTCACCAGTATTATGATGGCACACCTGTATATTCCTGCTATCGACAGCACGCCTAATACACCTACTTCCATTTCTCACAAAGCAGTAGTAGATCTGCTCAAAGGAGAAATGGGGTACAAAGGCATTGTGATCACCGATGCACTGGAAATGAAAGGCATTGCCAAGTTCTACTCCGGTGGGGAAGAAGCTGCCAGATCTCTGGTAGCTGGTAATGATATGCTCATGCTGCCTTCTACTGCATCAGGCAGTGTGGAGGCGATCAGGAGAGCGATCCGCCGTGGTGAGATCAGCTGGAATGAGGTGAACGAAAGGGTGAAGAAGGTACTGCTGGCCAAATACAACCTGGGGCTGAACAAGCCTCAGTTCGTAGAAACTGCCAATCTTACTGCAGACCTGAATGCGGTGACGGATACACTGATCAAAGAAATTGGTCGTCAATCCCTGACTTTATTGAAGAATGATAACCAGCTGATTCCTTTCAAACAGCATACGCCTGGTAAAGTCGCTGTGATTGCTGTAGGAGCAGATGTCAATAACGCATTCCTGCAATCCATCAAAGCGACCCGTCCGGATGTGAATACGTTCATCTTTACTTCCCGTCAATCAGCTGCACAGGTAGCACCTATCGTAGAAAGACTGAAGAAGGAATTTCAGGCGGTGATCATCGGCGTACATAACTACGGCCGCAGACCTGGTAATAATTTCGGTATCAGTTCTGCTGAACGATTGCTGGTACAGCGTCTGCAACAGGAAATGCCATCTGCTACTGTGGTATTTGGTAATCCATATGCGATTCAATATTTCTGTGACGCGCCTACCATTGTAGCTGCATACGAAGATGATGATGCGACACAACAATCAGCGGTGCAATTACTGTTTGGACAACTGACACCAACAGGCAGACTGCCGGTCACTGTATGTCCGAACTTTACTTATGGTATGGGTATCGTACCGCCTACGCCAGCTCCTGCTGTTGCCATGCAACCACTGGAAGAAATTGCACCGGCGAAGGTTGGTATGAACGCTGCAACGCTTTCAAAGATTGACAGACTGGCGGAAGATATGATCGCGAAGGGGGCCGCTCCGGGTTGTGAAGTACTGGCGATGAAAGATGGCAGGATCGTATACAACAAAGTATTTGGTCACTACGATTATAGCACGAACGAACCTGTTACACATTCCAGCATTTATGACCTGGCTTCTGTAACGAAAGTATGTGCCACGACGATCTCTGTGATGAAACTCTATGACGAAGGGAAACTCAGTCTGGACGGAACATTGGGCGATTACCTGCCATGGGTGAAAGGCAGTAATAAAGCAAATCTGAAAATCAGGGATGTGCTCCTGCATCAGGCAGGGCTGGTGGCTTTCATTCCTTTTTACCAGGCAGTGTTGATGAAGAATGGGGCACCTGATACTGCTTTGTTCCATAGCTATGCAGATTCTGTGTATTCCAAACGTGTGGCGGAGCACCTGTATATGAAGGATTGTTATGTAGATACGATGTACCAGAAGATCCTGGAAAGTTCGCTGAAACCACAGCAGGGATATGTGTATAGTGACAATGATTTTATTTTCCTGGGTAAGGTGGTAGAATCTATCACAGGGCAGAAACTGAATCACTATGTGAGAGAAACTTTCTATGAGCCCCTGGGTATGACTACGACCGGATTTAAACCCAGAGAGCGTTTCCCGCTTTCGCAGATTGCGCCTACAGAAAGTGAGCGTACATTCCGTATGCAGTGGATCAGGGGGGATGTACATGACCCGGGTGCAGCTATGTTTGGCGGGGTAGCAGGACATGCAGGTTTATTCTCCGATGCGGAAGACCTGGCAGTATTGATGCAGATGTTATTGAATGGTGGTAGCTATGGCGGCAAGCGCTTTATAAAGGAAGAAACCATTAAATTATTTACTGCTTATAACAGCAATATCAGCCGCCGGGGCCTGGGTTTTGACAAGCCTGATAAAAATAACGGGAAGCATGGTGAAGCATATCCGGCTAAGAGTGCATCATCATTGACATTTGGACATACCGGTTTTACAGGTACCTGTATCTGGGTAGATCCACAGTCTAAGCTGGTATTCATTTTCCTGAGTAACAGGGTGTGTCCTGCAGGTGGTGATAACAAGAAACTGATCACCATGCATGTCAGAGAAAATATGATGGAAGTGCTGTATGAAGCAATGAATCAGAAGTAGTGCCTGGCGTAGTGCTCTCCGCAGGTGGAGCACTACGTGCACGTATATTCAGATAAGATAAGGACCTTTCATAGGGATAGGCAATAGTGACAAGATGAGATATGCCGTTGCGGCCACTCATTTTGTCACTATTTGTTTTTATTGGACAGAAACTGTTCTGTTAATGCTTGTTTCGGTTTTGATACCGATGGTTTTTTCTGCGATGCGTGTCCTACCTTTCCTGATTTCGAAAACATAGTTACCATCCTGCAGGTCTGCCAGGTTAAAACGGGCTTTGTACACCAGTGTTACCGGCAGTGATTC
>Ga0209436_100796_pt1 | contig 12953 bp, 5 predicted proteins | sample AraplaF_Cvi_mTSA_FD_184263 | JGI IMG/M metagenome (GOLD analysis project Ga0209436, IMG submission 184263) | Arabidopsis root microbial communities from the University of North Carolina, USA - plate scrape MF_Cvi_mTSA (SPAdes) (version 2) | ecosystem: Host-associated > Plants > Roots > Endosphere ...
GAGGTATTGCTCACTATATTTTGTTGGGAATGTTGTCTGTTCGCTATTGCGGAGATCACTGAAATCAAAGATAGCTTTGTCTACTTTGAAACTGAAGTCACTGAGACCTTTCACCTGGAAAGCGGGTAGGGAGATATCGACGAGGATATCGTTCCAGTCGCTGGCAGTGGTATTGATGGTGGCATGCACCTGGCCTGCGCCTGGGGTACCGGCGCTGTCAGGGAGGAGGATGTCTCTTGAGAAGGCAAGATCGGCGGAGATGCTGAGCATCTTAAAGCCATTACAGTCGATGGATGCATAGGTGACAGGTTCGCCATTGTTGACCATGGTGTTGTTTTTGTCAAAGGCACCTTTGAGGGTGAGGATGACTTTTTTACCACCGAGGTCTATGGGGAGGTCGCCTAGCAGACCAAGTTTTACATCGCCGATGATGCCGCCCTGGAAGGAGAGTTTGATGCCGTGGGCACCGAAGAAGATGTCTTTGGTGCTGCCGTCGCTGCCTTGCGGGATGCGCATGCGCAGGAAGGCTGTGAACTCGGCGTATTGTGGGTAGAACTTAGCCTGGGTAATGCCTACGGTGTAGGATACGTTGTTGAGGGTACGTTTTTCACCGACAGGAAGTTTTGTAAGGCTTTGTTCGCTGAGGTTATCGACATAGTTGTCATTGCCTTCGATTTCTTTGAAGACGGCGAGGGCAGTGGAGATGTCGAGTTTGATGGTATTGCTGTCGGCAGCGGGGGCTGCAGGAGCTTCTTTACTGCTTGTAACAAAGGCTGCTGTGCTAACTGCCAGCGTGGGCTGGCAGAGAGCGATCAGCAGGAGTATAGGGATTATAAGGCGCATATTGGGTATGCTTTGGGTTTTGTGTATTGGGTTTTTCAGGTATCGATTTTGCGATTTGTTTTATAATTGATCGATACCCAGTTCTTTGCGGAAGGCCCATTGTCGTGCACGGTTTTCAGGAAGGGCGTAGGCAAATGGGTCTTCGTAAAGGGTGATCCTTCTTAAAGAATCTGGTAGTACTATATTTTCAATACAGTGATCGAATGCATCGAAGGATGATTCGGGAATGTATTGATAGAAAGCAGGTGAGAAATACATTTGCCAGCAGGAGAATACGGCGATCTTTTCCAGGTGGAGGATGCGGAACTGGCCAGGCCAGTTCTTTTGTTTAGACTGTGGCCTGTATTCTTCATCTGCCTGGATGAATGCGTAACGAAGGAGTTGATCTTTGCTACGCAGGAAAGCGATGATCTTATTGAATAAATCATCGGCAGTAGTTAGTACGATATAAGCATCGTTCTCCGGGCTAACGGATGTGAATAAGCGTTCTCCGGTAGCCGTTTTTTTTATGTCTATTGCACGGAATGCGGGGCATAGGGAGTAATAATAATCAAGTCTTTGTTTACTAAAAAGCACGTCCTGAACAATTCCCTGGCTTCTATAGAAATCTAACAGGTTATAACCAGGAGAAGTATCTAATGCCATTTCAATAAAGTCTTTTATATAATCACGGACCCGGCTGTTTATATTTAGTTGAATAAAGGATGTTATTAGTTTCATAAAATTAAAATTGAGTGAATTTAAGCGTGACACTTGGCGCGATTGCTTTAATTTGTGCCCTGATATAGGTCATATCTTCTGCTGTATAGAGGCCTGATTTTATTACAACATCAAGGACCCTGCTTTTCTTTGCATATTCCGCAGCCAGCGTTGCATTTTGTAAGATGTCTGCATATGATTTCACTGCACCTTTAAGCGCTCCAAAATTCCTGGCACCGTCAAGGGCATGATAAGATTTTAACGAAACGACTTCCGCCTTTCCAATAAAATCAAGAACAGCTCCGGTAGTTACAATGTCGTTATAGTTTGTATACCCTTTATACTTTCCATAGAAATTTAAGATCTCTTCAAACCATACCCCTCTTGACTGACCTGCCCCGGAACTTTGTACAAACTCCCAGATATGTTTTCTATTTTCCGGATGCAGCAGATCATCTCCATATCTCTTTACAAACATTCTTACATCTTTAGCCTTCACAGCTTTTAACTCATCAATCGTAAAAATTTTCCTTAATTCATTACGTACTGCATCCTGAGCATCTCTTTTTGCCTGTTCTCTTAATTCCTTTTGCGTTTCTACGTTACACTCTTTTCCATATTTATTAAAGGCATCTTTTTCTGCTTTTTCTCTAGCCTCTTGTTCCGCTTTTTCCTTTGCTTCTCTTTTTGCTTTTTCTTCTGCTGTTTCTTCAGTTTTCTCAGCAGCTTCTTTTTCAACCTTTTCAGTAGTCTCTTTTTTAACTTCATCAGCAGCTTCTTTTTCCACTTGTTCAGCAGCTTCCTTCTCCCCTTTTTCCAATGCTTCTTTCTCCCCCTTTTCAAGAGCATCCTTAGCCGCCTTCTCCGCTGCATCACCAATCCCATCACCAGTAGCCGCCACTCCATCAGACATCTGCTTCCCTTTCAAAAATCCGCCACCATTAAACGTAGCAGCCACATTCACCATATCCTTCCCCAACTCATGCGATGCCACCCAGATAGAATCATTCACATACTTATTCCACTTATCCTTGACTCCTTCTACCACCAGGTGCTTAACACTACTGAAGTTGATCTTCTTCACACTACTCCATAGTGCAGCCGCCTTCTCCTTATCCGTCACTATTTCCAAACCAAATTTTACCAGCTGCGCTGTCTGAGTCACCTGATCAATCATGCCATCTGCCACACCACTTATAGTACCCGGCGCATGTATTGGATAACCATTATACTTTTCATTACTCTGATTCCAATAACATTCAGGTAGCGCTGCATTTTCATAAATAGCAACGCCTGCATCCATTAATACCGGCCCCCACTCTGCCCATGATAAACCATTACCAAAATTGAACTCGCCACCATCTTCAGTCTTTATAGGTGCCACTGTGGTTACATCCGTTACACTGCTTGTTCCATCCTTCTTCACTTTAAATTTCTCCAGCTTCGCATTGATAGCATCCTGGATAATTTGCTGTACCTTTTCCAGGTCACCTTCCTTACGGTACTTCTTGCCTTTCTCACTAAAAACAAGCGCAGTTTCATCCAGTTTCACGGTAGCCTTCCATTCTCCATTTACTATCTTATATGTCAGGGTACCTTTCGACTTACCATCCGGTGTTATCTTCTGCACATTGCCAGTACCATCATCTATTATGATCGTCCATTGGCTGTTAAGTTTTGATCTTAGTTTTTTGAGATCTGAAACAGTGCTGCTCCAATCCGTTTTACCACATCCATCGACCGTTACTGTAGCAACTGAAGCCGTTGTTGTGGCACCTGTTAATACATTGTAAAACTTATTCCCCTCACTCTGGTAGGCTTTACCTGAAGGCCAGATCATTGGTGTCCTCACCAATTTCACTTTGCTCAGTGAAAAGGTGATCTGTTTAGATTTATCATCCGGCGTTTGTTCTACACTATAGATCTCAGCAGGGATACCTGCCACAGCAGTAACAGCTTTGTAGAATTCGCCTTTAGCATTTGTATATCCAAAGAAGTATCGATCACCACTTGTAGGCAGCGTTTTATAATCCCATACCTGCCCCTGATCTTTGAAGGAGAACAAAGGCCCCTGGGTCACATTCTCCAGGTAGTTACAGGTTGGTTTTACTACCGCACCTTTGGGTAACTGAATCAGATAACCATCTGGTGTAGCAAATACGGCATTCTCCGTAAGCGTAATACCTTCTACCTTCGTAGTTCCGGCTTCTCCATCACTATCACTCTCAAAGATGCCCCATACTACACCAGGATCATGCATCGCATCCCACTGGAACTTTGTGAGCTGCCATCCATCACTATAGTTCATCAGGTTCTCCGGGAGCTCCTTATTATTAAAACCATAGTCATCAAAAGAATGCCTGAGATGGTACGCACCATGTGCAATTTCATGGGCCACAGTCCAAGCCATATCAGCAGTACCATTGGTAAAGAGATACCCAAACTGCTGACTGCGTGGCATATCACCGGAGAGGTACTTATCCTTATCCTTCCCATCACTCATGATGAAGAGGTACACTGCCTTTTCATCAATCTTTCTTGCTGCTGAATAGATAGTACTCAGCTGCTTCATTTCACGGGTACGTGATGCCAGCAAACCACCACTACCTACATCCAGCACATGATCGCCATCCAGATCCCAGCGGCCATCAGTGAATGGTTCATCCATCACTACATTCCACTTAGCAGCTAATGGGCCGTATACCCGCTGTAGTTTTTGCGCGATCGCATCCTTGTCTACAGCACCACCATTGACAGGTACGAGTACTACTTTGCGTTCCTGGTTCTCATAACCAGCAATCAGCAGTTTACCTAAAGTGATGGTCTTGCCATCTTTGGTCGTCACGACTGCATACAGCTCCTGTGCATCATCTGCAGGACCACCGAGAATTGTGATCTCCCAGTTATAGTTATCTATCCTGCTGGCGACAAAACGGGTACCGGTGCCGGTTACAAAGCGGATGCTATCTGCATTGATGTCAGTATTATTGATGCTCACCTGTGCTTTGATGAGATCTGTTTTACCTGCACCTATTGCCTTCGCAGAGACATAATAGTTATCTGAGAGCTTCTCATATTTTGCACCAAACAATAAACTCTTCAGGTAATCAGACCTGAATGCATCGAAGGCATAAGCCTGTTTCGGATGCGCCATAAAGGTCACTGTAGCGACATCTGAATGGAGTGTATTCAGTTCAGAAGATGGCGGTAATTTGGTATTACCGGAAGTGGCTATTTGCGTGACAGTACCATCTGCATTTGCTTTGTAGATGTTGCCATCTTTATCTTTTACGGTGGCTGGCAGGTGATCTACTTCCTGTGTATATTCTTTTCCATCTGTGTCGGTTATAGTGAGCGTAGCACCACCACTCGCATTTGGAGCAACCTGAATATTGGCCACGGTTACATCTACCACCACATCAGCTTCAGGTTTACCATATACTACTTTCCCTGTTCCTCCACCACCTTCGAAGTAGGCATCCAGGTCATTCACCCCACTCCATGTTGGATCGTAGGCAGTAATGATCACCCCCTTCGCCAGTTTGTAATCAGTATTGACAAGGATGTTTGTGAATGTAACTGCGATCTTCGCTTTCTTCAGTAATGGGATAGAGATGTAACCTTCGCCGCTAAAGCTGCCATTAGCCCCGGATACTTTTGTGAGTTTTACCTTGAAGAATCCTGCTTTGATCTCGTCTCTTGCACTTAGCGCTGCCAATGGCTGCATATTCGAAATGGTATCATCAGGGCTGATCATACCACAGGTATATTCTGAAGGGATCTCCGTGAGCGTGGATACGGTATCCACCTTACTATCCATGCTTTCGCCCTCACCACCACAGCTGGCACGCACCTTATAGTCATAAGTAGTACCTGCTGAGAGATCAGATACAGTAAGTGAAGTAGCCGTCGTTTTTTCATCAAACCAGACTGCATTTGCTATACCTGATTTGCGATAGGAAACCACGTATTCTGCCTGGTTCGTACCGGTGGCAGTCCAGCTGATCTCAATACGGGAAGTACCATTAGCCTTTGCCGTTATATTCTTTGGCGCAGCACAATCACCAGAATAAGTGAAGTACCATATCTCTGAAAAACCCTGGTTCTTGAACAGGTCCATTTCCTGCGCAGCCACGATACTCTTCGCTTTCACACGCCATGCATAACTCCGCCCCGCTTCCAGCGGCACCTCTCCCATCATACCATATACCAACTGGGTATTGGAAGTAGTCGTTTCATATATAGGTACACTGGACAAAAATGCAGCTGTCGGATTCGCATCGAATCCAGGCATGAGTTCTACCAGTTGAAAAAGATATTCTGTAGAGAAAGCCGCGTTTGGAGAACCTTTATGACGCGGTGTCCAGGAGAATGTAACGATAGATGGATTCGTGACAGAGACCTTGACAGCATTGCCCGGAAGATTCAGTAATGGCGGATCATTCAGCAGGATCCATGCATTTGCACAACCATTGGATACCGATAGTTTTGCGCCCGTATTATATTCATATACTTCGAAACAGATCCTGTACAGATCTTCTGGCAGTTTACCACCTGTGCTTGTGTATTCACCCGCAGACATCCCATTGAACACCAGGTTCTCTGCACGGAAATAAGGTGCGAGATCTGCATCTGTAAGACGAAGAGAAACCCCACCATCCAGTGTAAGCGGCGGTATTACTGCATTCGGATTTGTTGTAAGCCTGACACCAGTTCCCTGTCCTTCAATACTGATCCGTATCTTCACTTTCACATTGCTTGCACTTACATCGCGCAGCAAGAGGTTCACGATCATCTTCCCCGGCGTATTCACATAGTCACTTGTATAAGGGGAATAGGGAGGTATTATAATAGTATTGACCTGTGTAGGCCATACCTGTGCCTGTACACTGAAGGGAAACAAGAGCACCAGGGCGCTGATGAGGTATCGTAATAGGTTCTTCATTGGGTTCTTTTAAAAGCTATAGCTATACCCTGCTGTGGCCGTAAATTCTCTTAACCTGGCAGGAGTTGTGGTGGATGTCTGCTGATGATTATGTCTTAATAATGATAACAGTGACAAGTTGAACACATGTTTTCTAAACAGGCTGTAACTCCCTCCTACCCTGATATTATACAGGTCCATCACGGTTTCTCCATTGGTAGTGGTGGTATTGTAAGCCAGGCTGCTGTTGAATTTGACACGCTTGTTCCAGAAGGGGCGATTGAAAGCCAATACTGGGCCCCAGGTCAATACATCACTGGTATAGGTATCATTGTAACTCAGGTTCAGGGCCAGCGCAAAGGTGGTTGAAGAAGGCACCAGACTGAGATTATATCCACAGATCGCATTGTAAAATTTCGTTCCTCCTTCTACATTCGTATGATCATTCTGTTGCTCTGCCGCATCCTGCATTGAAAGGTTCATGTTTAGCATCTGCCTTAGTTTTTTACTATTGCTCAGCTGGTAGTTCAGATTGATATTCGTTGATTGCGAGATTTGTGTATAGTTCAGTGTATCCAGATTATCATAAGGCGTAGTCTGGTTGATTGCCGTAAACTGTGATTTGATATTTGTATAGGACTGGAAGTTATTGTAGCTGGCATCTACCTGCAATTTCTCCGTAGGTTGGTAAGCGATATTGGCACCGCTTACCAGTCTGCGCATATTACTGATCTTGGTATGATCCAGGTCATCCTGTTGTATACCGGCATTAGCACTCAGCACTACTTTCTGTTTAAATAATCCCTGCGTAAAATTGACGGTGATGTTCTGGTAATCGTTGTTATTATAATAGGTACCGAGGGTACGATATTGCGGATCTATTCTTTCATAACCCAGGCCCATGGCGAATGTGCCGTGAGCATAATTCAGGCCTGCTTTGATAGCGTGACTTGTGCTGGTGGAGCTGTTCCGGCCTATAAAGGTGCCGGTATTTTTATGCAAGGAGGAATCAGCTGGCCGCAGGTCACGTGTCAATGTACTGGCAGCATACTCCATGGTGAGGCGAAGACCTTTATATATAGTAACACCTGCGGTCACACCAAGTGCAATATTTTCCTGTGGTGTTACATCCGGAGGGCGATTGGTGATAGAACTGGTATCATCTTTTGCGCGAAAAAGATGAAAGGAGAACTGGTAATTTTTTTCATCGTAAGCCACTTTAAAACCTAGCCCCATTCGCTTATAAGCAGATTGTGTGGCGATGCCTGAATCAGGCGATTGAACGGCTCTCTGGAAACGACCATACACCACACTGTATTTGAACTTTCCGGGAGGTGCCAGATCCAGGCCTACACCAAAGAACTGATGTCCGCTCAATGTATATGGTGAAAAACTCATGCTTGACCATCCAACGTGTGCCGAGACCCATTTATAGGTGGGATTAAGGCTGAATTGATTGAAAGGTTGCATATAACTGAAAGTTCGGTTCGAGTACGAGAACGAAACGGGGATACTCCAGCCGTACAAACTAAAATTGAGATTCCCATTCAGGTAATAGCTGAAAGGGTTACGACGATTCAGGTCGTTCGAGGAGTAAAAAATTGAATTGGCAGAAATACCTCCGTTCACTTTGAGGAACTTTTCCTTACCAATTTTTCCCAGATCCTGGGCATTAAGGGTACAGGCAACAAAACAGGATAACAACAATCCATAGAAAGTGCGCCCGCAAAACATGTTTGCGATTTTAGGCATAGGTATACCTTTTTAAGGGATAGGGTAATTTCTCAACAAATACTACTGGAAATAATGTTGTGTTTTCTGGTTTTACTCAGTTACATTATAGGTCTTTAGTAGCGTGTCCCAACAACTACAGATTAACAATACGACCAAATTAACATTTTTACTAATACTAAAAAAATAAATATTTGGGCATATACGGGCTAAGTTCCTAATTTTAACGAGGAATTACAGCATTCAAACGATTGAATTTTGCAAGATTCATTCATACAGGAGGAACGGGAACTATTGCGGCAGATAGGAAATGGAAGCCAGTCTGCCTATACACTTGTATTCAACTCATATAGTAAACAGGTGTTTGACGTGGCCATGCTTTATCTAAAAGACAATCTGGCGGCACGGGAAGTCGTGCAGGAGGTTTTCTTAAAAATATGGCTGAAGCGGGAAGTATTGCCTGAAGTAAAAGATTTTTCCGACTATTTATTTATTCTTACCCGGAATCATGTATTTGACGGCTTTAAGAAACAGGCCGTGAGAATGAAGGCATATGAGCAGCTATATCACCAGCAGGTGGAAGTTGTGAATGATACGGATTACCGGATCAAGGACAGGGAATATGCCGGAATTGTGGAAAAGGCGATTGCTGCCCTCCCCCCTGAGCGGAAGAAGGTGTACATAGCGCGAAAGGAAGGGTTTAGTAATGAAGAAATATCCAATAAATTCAATATATCCATCCATACCGTGAAGAAACAGATGCAGATTGCCGTGCAAACTGTGCGAAATTTTGTTAAGAATAGTATTTAGCGGGCTTCCTCCTTCGGCGGAAGCCCGTTTTGGCTTTAGGGGAATGACCTGTAGCCGGCTTTTTAGTTTTTTTTAACTTTTTTTTCTTTTTGAATACTCCTTTTATTCTCCAACCTCGTCTTTACCATTATGACAGCAGAAGAATTAAAACTCTTGCTTGATAAGTATAAGCAGAACGACATCTCTTCAGATGAAAAAGAACATCTATTCAACGCTATTAATAGTGGTGAACATGATGCGCTGCTGAATGCCGACATTCTTCAATCTCTCCGGAACGACGTTCCTTCCGCCGGTTGGGAAAATGAGGACCATGAGGCTATACTTAATGCCATTTTTCAGGCGGATCAGCCTGAAACACTGCGCATTTTCAAAAACAAACGCCGTTTCTTCCTGTATGCCGCTGCTGCTGTAACTGCCGGTATTATACTGACTACCAGCCTTTTGTACAAGAAAGAACCAGACAAGGTGCCTACTCTTGCCAAAACGCAGGTACTGGCTCCTGGCTCCAATAAAGCCATGCTTACCCTCGCTGATGGTACTCAGATCCCTCTGGACAGCGCCGCAAATGGTGCTTTGGCCCAACAGGGAAACACTCAGATCAGGAATACGAATGGAAAGCTCAGTTACCAGGCAAACGGAGGTAATGAGGTGATGTACAATACTGTCACCACTCCTCACGGTGGGCAATACCAGCTTACCCTTGCTGACGGTAGCAAGGTATGGCTCAACGCCGCCAGCAGCATCCGTTTCCCAACCGCATTTACCGGAAAAGAAAGACAGGTAAGCATTACAGGCGAAGCGTATTTCGAGATCGCCCAGCAATCCAATCAACCATTCTCCGTTCAGGTGAAAGTTGCTGAAAAGGATATGACTGTAAAGGTACTGGGCACCAGTTTCAACATCATGGCCTATGCCGATGAAAAGGCTGTAAAAACCGCGCTCGTAGACGGTGCTGTTCAGGTAGCGCACGGGAAAGAGAAAAATGTACTGAAACCCGGACTGGAAGCTAGTCTGACAGACAATTCCTTTGCTATTGCACCAGCAGACCTGGAACAGACCCTTGCCTGGAAAGACGGCAAGTTCCGCTTTAGGAGCACCAATATCAAAACCATTATGCGTCAGCTATCCAGGTGGTATGATATGGATGTAGCCTATAATGGAGATGTTTCCGACATCGACCTGACCGGAGTCATCTCCCGCAGGGAAGATGCCGGCAAACTGCTGAAGGCACTGGAAGCTACGCAAAGAGTTCATTTTGAGGTAAATGGCCACAATGTGACCGTTTCACCTGCCACGTCGCATTAATCAATCCCGGCTAAAGGGGGGATATATATTTTGTAATTATTTAAAACAATTCCGTTATGACCACGTAGAGGCTATTGCTATCAGGTAAACAACATAGAAAGGTACCACGATTTGTAAATGACGCTGCCACGTCTGATATAAAAAAACCGGGCCCGACTGCCATCGGAACCCGGCAACATGGCTACCAATTTCTCTTTGACTCAAGAAAAATTTGATTACTAAAAAAGCCAGGAAACAAAAGTATGGAACTATGCGCTTCATGCAAAACTAACTCCCATAGTGGAGGCAGTTTTTTGCACAGAAAATTGTTGTTAGTTATGAAATTAACTGCCATTTTAACGCTGGTATTTACACTCCAGCTATCTGCTAAAACCTATTCCCAAACCGTCAGCATCTCCGGAAGACACCTTTCGCTGTATGAAGTGTTCAACACGATCAGCAAACAGACGGGTTATGAATTTGTATACGATGCCAAATTGCTGGAAAGCAAAGGCGCTGTTAATATCAATGCTCAGGGCCAAAACCTCACTGACGTGCTGGATAAATGCCTGAACGACAAAGCATTGACGTATTCTATTATGGACAAGATCATTGTGATCAGTCCTAAAAAGGCTCCCCGGGAAGTCGCTCCTGCTCCCATTGCTGCAACTCCTGTCACTGGTACTGTTACTGACTCTGCTGGTCATCCGTTACAGAATGTAAGTATCCAGGTAAAAGGTACTACCAGAGGAGCTATGACTGATGCTGCCGGTCACTTCTCCCTGGATGTACAGCCTACCGATGTATTGGTGATCAGCTATATTGGTTTTGATAAAATGGAAATTACCGTAGGTGGTAACACTTCCCTGAATATCAAACTTGCTGAAAGCAACAAGCAATTGGGTACTGTGGTGGTGACTGCATTGGGTATCAAACGTTCCGAGAAATCTATCACCTATGCTGCTCAGCAGGTAAGTGGTGTGGAACTGACTAAAGCAAAAGATCCAAACCTGATGAATACACTGAATGGTAAAGTAGCTGGTCTGACTATTTCCAGCAGCTCCTCAGGTGTAGGTGGTTCTGCGAAGGTGATACTGCGTGGTGCTAAATCAGGGCTGAATACCAACCAGGCACTCTATGTAATTGATGGTATGCCTATGAACAACAGCCTTACCAATCAGCCCAACAGTGCATATGGTGGTAGCACAGCTTACGATGGTGGTGATCCTATCTCCAACATGAACCCTGAGGATATCGAGAGCATCTCTATTCTGAAAGGTGCTTCTGCAGCTGCATTGTATGGTAGCCAGGGTGCGAACGGTGTGGTGCTGATCACCACCAAAAGTGGTAAAGCTGGTCGTACCACCATCAGCTATGCATCTGGTTTTACACTGAGCCAGGCAGCTTATAAACCTGAGTTCCAGAATTCCTACGGTGTATCCAGAACAGGTAGTACCCAGAGCTGGGGTGATAAACTGACGACCAAAGCTCACAACAATCTGGACGACTTTTTCCAGACTGGTACTAATGCTACCAACGCTATCAGCCTGGCAGGAGGTACTGAAAAAACACAGACTTATTTCTCTTATGCCAATACAAGTGCCAGAGGTATTCAGCCGACCAATAAACTGGGTCGTAACAACATCAGCTTTAAAGAAACAGGTAAATTCCTGAATGACAAGCTGACTGCTGAAGCAGATGTAAACTATATCACGCAGAAGATTGACAATACTCCTCTCTCTGGTTTGTATTTCAATCCCCTGACTGGTTTATACCTCTATCCCCGTGGCACTGATCTGTCTCAGTACAGAAATAACTTCGAGGTAGCTGATGCAAGCAGAAACGGATTGATGGTACAGAACTGGCCTTTCCATGAAGATGTGCAACAAAACCCATGGTGGATACTTAACCGTAATCCAAACAAGCTGGATAGAAATCGTATTCTGCTGAATGCCAGCCTGAAATATGAAATCAACAAATACCTGAGCATCCAGGCAAGAGGAAGTATTGATAGAATGAACGACGTATATGACCAGAAGTTATATGCTGATAACAATTCTTACTTAGCTCCGCTCAAAGGTGGTTATGTATACCAGAACCTTACTACAAATCAACAGTATGGCGACCTGTTACTGAACTTTAATGTGCCTTTCGGTAAAGAATGGCGTGTGACAGGTGTAGTAGGTGGTGCTATCCGTGATTTAAAAAATGCTGGTGAGAAATTTAACTCCGGCAAAGAGGGTCTGCATATTCCAAACGTTTTCACACTGCAGAACTTCGTTGCGATGAATGCGGTGAATTCCGGTACATTGCAGGACAACCATAGTCAGTTCCAGTCAGTTTTTGGAAGTGCAAACATTTCTTTCAAGGACTGGTTCTATGTGGACCTGACAGCCCGTAATGACTGGTCATCCAACCTGGCATTTACGCCTACTTTATCTTACTTCTATCCTTCAGTCGGTCTTAATGTCATCCTGAGTTCTGTAACCAAATTACCTGATTGGGTAAGCTTCGCCAAAGTGCGCGGATCCTATGCCCAGGTAGGTAATTCTCCTCTTCCTTATCAATCTTTCCCTGCCCGGAATACTTTGGGTGCAGAAGGTTCCATCATTGGAAATACGATCGCTCCTTTCACTGATCTGAAACCAGAGAAAACAAACTC
>Ga0209436_100805_pt1 | contig 12842 bp, 17 predicted proteins | sample AraplaF_Cvi_mTSA_FD_184263 | JGI IMG/M metagenome (GOLD analysis project Ga0209436, IMG submission 184263) | Arabidopsis root microbial communities from the University of North Carolina, USA - plate scrape MF_Cvi_mTSA (SPAdes) (version 2) | ecosystem: Host-associated > Plants > Roots > Endosphere...
GGAGTTACGATGTTTCTCCAGGGCGGCAACGGCCATGTCTTCAGTGATGAGGGGCAGGTTGGCCAGGGTATCCTGGATGGCTACCATTTCGGGTTCACTGAGGTTAGGCGTGGCAGATAGTTCGATGAAGAAGTCTACCAATTGCTGGTCCTGATGAATACTCTCCTGTAATCTGAATAAGAGGGCAACGCGGGTATCTCTTTCTTTTTCCTGTCTGAAGAACTGGAGGAGGGCATCGAAGAGGACGCGTGGCTCCGGAAAGCGGGAGGTGTTCAGGGAAGATAGGAAGAACATGATCTCATCCCGTAGCTTCTTGTCTTTTACGTCAGGTAAGACTTGAAGCAGGGCGGTGATAATTGCCGGGTCATGCAGATGTGTTTTGGCCAGCTGCAGGATCTGTGCTTTGATCACTGTTTCTGCGTGTAGGCTACCCAGTACTTGTCTGATCAGTCCCGGTAGGGATTGTTGGGTTTTGTCCATAATGTTTTCAATTAAAAGATATGCTGGATTGCTGATTACAATGTGATGACCGCTTCGATCTTGTCTAAGGCGACAACACATCTTTTGCCATCATTTGTCCTTAGTTCTACGGCATCCGGATGTAGATTGCTCACGATACCCTGTAGGATGGCGTGGGTAATGTAAATGCTGATTTGTTGCTGTTCCAGGCGGCTGCTTTCAAGTAAGGATATGAATATGGGTGATGGCATGGATGATCCGGTTTAGTGAAAAATGAGGCAACGGTAAAATTGCGTACGAACATTAACAGGCTCAAAAATAAGGAAGTTTGATTTTAATAACAACCTTGGGAGTGGGGCTGGGCGAACTTTCACATTTTATTAAAGCATTCAATTACGAAAGCAGACCCTGAGGTCTGCTTTCGTTTATCCTGCCATGAGGATCTTATCGAATTTTAGTTTGTTGCCATTGATTTTAAAGATGTAGAAGATGGCGTATTCACTGCTGCCATACTCGGGATTGGATTTTTTATTATAGCCACTGAGTTGAAAGGTGACAGTTTGTTCAGCCTTGTCATAAGTGGCTTGCATGTTGTAGTATTCTGCCTGATCATCTGTGAATTCGGCGGTTTGGGATTCGCCTTTTTCATAGAGATCTTTTGTTTTTATTTTCAGGAAAGAAGTCACGAATGCTTTATCGAAGATCTTGTCGAAGTAGAGATCGAATGATTTCTCTGTGACAGGGGCTTCTTTTTCAGCGAGGTTAGGAACGCCTACGATGTACCAGAATTCAGGGTTATTGTAGGGGAAGGTAAAAAAGGTTTTGGTGGTGGCTTTATCACGCTTATAAATAGCATCCCTTAGGATTCTTACCTGGTCGATCCAGGTGCCGGTAGTGTCGGTGGCTGCAAGCGCAGCGTGGGTTGACAGCAGGAGGCAGAGGTAAAGTATGGTTTTTTTCATGACGTAAATGTAGAGAAAATATTTTTAGGGCTTATCCGGCTGTAGTATAGGAGGTTTCTTTTTATGTGCTAAATTTTAAAATTTTATATTTGAATAGTTTTAACCCTGTCATTAATTTGATAATGGTTCCCTGGGTTTATGATGTATAACTTACTACAATATTTATTGCACCTGCCGGTTGGAGTTGTGTGGCTCATTTTCCTTGTTGAAAATGTGATGATCACCTGTGGCGTGTTGGTCATAGGCAGGTATTTTTATAAGGAAGGATATACGAAGAAGGAATGGGGGATTTGTGTGATCACGAATATCCTGAATACAGTGGTGACATACGGGGGATTTTGGTTGTGGAAGCATGGGTGGATAAGGATAAGTATGGAAGGTACATGGCGGGTGTTGATAGATTTTATTGTGTTGTTTGTGGCGATGGATTTATTGATGTATGTATTTCATATCATTATTCACAAAACGTTTTTGTACAAGGCGGTACATCAGTTGCATCATGACGCGATAGATCCGAAACCTATAGACCTGTTTGTATTACATCCGGTGGAGACGATGGGGTTTGGAAGTTTGTGGCTGATGTTGCTGATGGTATATGGGTTTAATATTTATGCCATTATCATTTACCTGGTAGTAAATGTGATCTTTGGACTGGCGGGGCATTTAGGCATTGAGCCACTGCCAGCGAAGGTGCGGCAGTGGCCGGTAATTCGGTATCTAGGAACATCGACATTTCATCATCATCATCATCAGGATATTCAGCATAATTTTGGTTTTTATACCAGTGTTTGGGATAGATTGTTTAATACCTATAGATAAAGTTTGGCTTTATGTAAGGAACAGATTGAAAGGAAATGATACCTGGATGATACAGTGAAAAGACAAATTCAATTCTATCCGGTCTTGATGCACATTTGGCAGCCTGCACTCTTACACATGAAACTATAAAAGACTGGCTACCATCTCCAGCCTCGGCACTGCAATCTTTTTTCTCCTGGCTTCTTCCAGCACGTCGCGACAAAAAGATTTAACCTCCTCCTGATTGGAATGATTCATCAATGAATGTTTAAATGAGGGATTGAGTCTTAATACAGTGCGCATTAAAAAACTAACCAGTCCGGGATGTAGTTTAAATAAAGCTGCTTCACCCTGTACTTTAATGCCCCGCTGCTGCAAAACCGGGAATAGCTCTCTTACATTCAGCACTGCATTTCTGCCATGTTCCTTTGACGACATCATCAGGCCAATAGACCCAGCCCGCAGGGTTTGCGAAAGTATACCTGCATTCACCACAAAATGAATAGAGAGCCAGCTTTTAAAATCATTGTGTGCGATAATGCCGAAACCACTGGATTTGAAAGCTTGTCGTATGGCGAGGTCTCTCTGCGTAGGGGCGGTACCGAAAGTACCGAAGTGCACTTTCCCAAACAGTGCTCCTTTCAACACACCATGGGCATCATAACCACCAGCCGCCATCGGGTATCCCCATACCAGCTGTTCCTGTGGTAGCATAGCTGTAGCCTTGATTGGATCCTCCCAGAAATTATTGAAGATAAGTATGCTTGCTTTACTGGCTCTTGTACTTAAAAACTCCGCCACAGAATTGAATTGATAATGCTGCACACTTACCAGGATGAGGTCGTAATCATGATCGCTTTTTAATTCATCCTGTGTAGTGACCGGCCATACCTTATCAAGGTATTTTCCTTTATAGTAAATATTCAGGTGGATATGATCCACCTTTTTCCCCGGCCTTACATAAAAGGCAATAGTGTGCCCCGCCTGCTCCAGGGCATAAGCGTACTGCGTGGAGATCACCCCACGTCCGAATATTAAAATTTTCATGGATTGAATTGAAGTATTCGCGAATTTAGGGCTAATATTAAGTTGCTGAAAGTAGGCACGTGGAAGTCTCTTAGGCACTTTGAAGAAAGAATTGCACTCAGCCCATGAATGACAACGAAAAAAAAATAGAGAAATTTTTAGCCTTGCAGGGGCAGATTGCAGCCGGCCCGGATGCTTATAAAAACACTATCCTGTATGATTGCTGTTCGATCTTTGCCAATAAATGGAACCTGTTGGTATTGGTTGCTCTCATGCAGAAGAAAAAGCGGAATAGTGAGCTATTACAACAGATCAATGGGATCTCTCCCAAGATGCTGAATGAATCCCTGAGAAAACTGATCAGTTTAAAAATGGTGGAACGAACGGTGTATCCGGAAGTACCGCCGAGAGTAGAGTATTCATTGACTGAATTTGGCAGGAGCTTATCAGAGCCCTTAGGTGCCTTTTTAGACTGGCATGAGGCATGGAAGGATAAATTTGAAACCCATTCATCAGCATAACTTCTCCACTAAGGTGATTCAAAAGCACCTGGAATGCTACCGGAAAGGCACTATTTACAGGATAAAATCAGTTGCGGAGCAGCTTTCTTCTGTGAAATAAGATCTTTATAAAAGAGACGAGTTCGCTGATGGCGGTGAGCCCCAGTGCATATTTAAAAGTAGTTTGATCTACGCCCAGGATGAATACTATGAGAATAACAGGGGGGAGCAATAACATACCATATCCTTTCCATCCAACCCACTTGTGAGAGAGGGAGGCCAGCACGGCCCATATTCCACTGAAAAAAACAGCCGCTCCGAACAATAATAGCATAGCAAAGCCACCTTTTTCAGGTACGAAAAAATTATAGAACAGGATGCTCCATAAAGCGAGGAGGAGGATATAGAGCAAGATGTATGGTAGATTTTTCATAGCGACAAAAATATGAGAAAATCTTAATAAAGGTCTTTATTTATCCGCTTATCCAGCAGCGTGAATAAGTACTCGTTTTCTTCGCATTTATCCAATTCCTTGTGGTAGTAAATAGTGGCGTAGAGTTTATAAAAGAGCGCGGTATCGAACTGTTGACTGCTGATCAACGATTTCCAGTTAGAAGGTACCTGCGTGATCAGGGTTTCAAAGAATTCCATTCTTGTTTTTTCAGACAGCCATTCAGGAAGTGCATTGATGCCTACCGCTTCTCCCAGTACGATACGTCTTTTGGTTTCCTGCGGATCGGATTTACCGAATGTAAAGAAGAAGTACACGCCGATTGCACATAGGACCAGTGCTATCGCAAATGGTGCATAGTCGGAGATGCGGGTCAGAAAAGGAAGTTGTACACCTGTCATGATCAAACTGAAAAATAAGATAATGGGGCCGGGGATCATGACCCATGATTGGTAATATGCTCTCAGGGAAGTAGGATGTAAGGGGATTTCTATTTTTCGGTACCCGTGGCCCGGAACATAGAAAACAAAGTTGGATTCAAAGGGTAACAGGAAAAAGAAGAACCTGGTTTCTATATGCTGATCATTGAGCTTTTTCACAAGCCCAAGACCATTGGAACCTAACAGTGCGGACAACAGAGAGAACATAGGGATCTGATAATTATTATATAAAAGTACAATATGTAATTTGTAAAATAAAGCCTATTTTTATAGGGTACTGTTAGCCAAAATATTCCACGTTTTATACTGTTATGAAAATGCCTTTGCTTATTGTTTCCATGTTTATGGCCATGAAAGTGGCTGCTTCCTCTATTAAGATGGGTACCATTCAGGATGCTGAAACCAAAGAATTACTACCAGGTGTTACCGAACAGGTGCACGTACATGGCCTGTTACAGGGCCAGACGATCAGTGATTCCGGAGGATATTTTGCTGCGATTACTACTTAGGAGAAAGGGGATACTGTGTTTTTATGACTAAGTCATATGGCTTATGCACCTATGACTGTTTCACTAATGATAGAATCAGCTTATAATGAAATCTACTGCACTAAACAGGTACCTGGTATATTCAGAATCTGATGAGGAGCTTACATATAGGGTAGGCATGGATCGGGAGTGGGATGATTATTCATATAAGACATGCGTTGAGCTATTGATGGCGGTGATCAGGGAATATAAGGAATCGGAGCTGGTGCCGTTGTCGGTGATGATCTTTTTTACATCGAGGATCCCGCTTTTGCTGGGAATGACGGCGCAGGCGGATTTCTTTGTGAACAGAACGCATGAGTACAGGGAGTTAGTGAGGATGAGGCGGCAGGAGTTGATGTTGCTGCAGGAGCAGTTTTTTTCGGGGGAGTTGTTTATGCGGTGAATGCTAAGTAGTGTAACTTCTGTATATCAAGCTTCGTTCTATATCTAAACCTATATGATGAAAAACGTTTACCCGATTGTACTGTTATTAATCTTATCCCTGTTGGGGGCTTGTAAAAAGTCGGAATACAACGACGAATTAACCAGGAGTAAAGATGTCTATATGGCTTTTAAGGCATCTGCTGACAATAATTATAAATATGTGGTCTCAACCGGTAGCTGGACAGGGTATAGTACCGCGACCACACTGACTATTCAGAATGGTAAGGTGGTGGGTAGGGCTTATATTGCGAAAACGATAGAGAATAATGTTGTAAAAGTGGTGCAGGAATGGGTGGAGGATGCAGCTACTCTGGGATCACATAGTGAAGGTGCTGCCTTGCAAAATTTAGATGAGGTATATGAGCGTGCGCAAAAGGAATGGTTGAAGAAGCGGGATGATGCAACAGTGTATTTTGAGGCGAAGAACCAGGGGATGATATCTTCTGCAGGATATGTGCCGGAGAATTGCCAGGATGATTGTTTTAGAGGAATTTCGATTAGTGCTATTACAAAGTTATAAATGGGAAGAGGTTGTAGCAAAAGTAAATTGAAGGCATTGAGAATTCCATAACCAAAAATTCTCTCTATCACGGATCCGGGTTCAATTCCGGAACTTTTACTTTTGATGCAACCTCTTGTTTTATTTCACGTCATCTGCATCTTCTGTTTCTTCCAGTTTATCCTTATCGCTTCCTCTCTTTAGTTTCACTTTTGGAGTGCTTTGTGTGCCAGTCACACTAAAGGGAATACCCAGTATGCCAAACGGCGGTAATCCCAGTCTGCCTTTGAGATTCAGTCTGCCATCGAAACTTACTTCTCCTTCAAACCTTGGACGGAAGCCGGCTACACGCATTTTGGTTCGCTCAACGGTAATGATGTTATTACTGATCTTTGATTTGATATTGATCTTAGAAAGATCGGGATCTTTTACTTCTTCCTTACCGGTAGCGCTACTGACAGCATTGAAGAGTCGGAAGCCTTTCATCTTTATTTTTTTCACAGACAATACACCTTCTCCTTTCAGTGAAGGATACACCGGGTTCATATGCTCATCCAGTCTGCCACTTAAATGGTAATCGAGACCTACGATGCCACTTGCGCTGGCAGCGGAGGTGGCCATGTCATGGAAGATCTTGATTTCCTTGTAAGCCCGCTGGATGTCGAATTCCTGGGCACTGATCTTATAGTCAAATGTTGCTTTCTTTGGATTTAGGCTGGTATACTTTGCATCCATTTCTACCGGTGCACCGATGAGGGTAAAGCCGGTTTTATTAAGTTGGATGTAGTTACTATCGATCACCAGCTGGCCATGGAAATCGCTGATGTTGATACCGTTGAATAATATTTTTGCAGCACTGGCATTCAGGGTCAGCGATAAGTTCGCAGGAACCATGATCACGCCGGAAGGGGTGGAGGTGGTTGTAGCAGCGGGTGTGTTTCCACCATATACCATCAGCTCATCTACAAGTATGTAATCGCTTTTCAGATCGAAATTGCCATGCAGGACCTGGTCCTTTTGCATAGCATAGCCAATCACATTGCTTAGATATCCATCCAGCCGGATAGCGGATTTACCATAACGGGCATTGAACTGATCGAACCACATTTTATCCTGGTCAAAACGGAATACCCCATTTGAAATATAAAACGGCAGAGGAAACAAGTCTGATGAAAGGGTGATATCTTTTACTATCAGGCTTCCTTTGTTGTTCAACTTTTCGTAACGCCCCGCCATTGCATCGCCCTGCGTACCGCGGAGTGAGAGATTGGTTTTGATCAGGCCTTTCACATCATAGCCTTGTTTAGCAAAGACTTTGTATATCTTACCCAGGTCGATATTCCCATTGGAGCTGATATCATAGCGCAGGTTATCGAAGTTGTTCAGATCTGCTTTCAGAACAAATGGTTGTCCTTCGAACTCAAATGATACTGGTTTAAGATTTACGGCCAGCGATTTGAAAGTGCCGGTGGTATTGGTGATCGAAGCATCGATATTTATATGCTCCAGGGGGCTGGGGTAGTACTTCGTCTGCACGATACCGTTATTCATCGTGAGTGTAGCGGTCGTAACCGGGAATAAGCGCTTTACAGGTACATAGTGCCCTTTTGTAACAATATTGATATGCAGGTCACCAGCCAGGGAGGTGCTATCGAGGGGATAGAACTGTTTTACATCTTCCAGGTGAAGGGTTCCTTCCAGGCGGGCATCTACCAGTGGGTTGGCGGCATTGCTGACCTGGAAATATCCCTTTATGTAATTACTCAGTACGTTTGCATTGATGTCTTTGATAGCAAAGATGGCATGTGCATAATTGCTGTCAGGACAGGATGCCTGGATATCAAAATTGATATTCTCCACTGCCTTTGGCAGGGAGCCATATTTTATAACGCCGTTATGAAAGGATGACTGTAGACTGAATACCGGAATACTGCTGATAATGGTATCAGCTTCTTTACGTAATCCCCGGTATACGACTGATTTTGCATATTTGCCGTCTGCCAGCAGGTGTGCCTGAAATCTTCCTTTCATTTCAAATGATTCCAGTCCTACGGCTTTGCTCCATTTTTCAAGGTCTATATCAGTATTCAGTTTTACATGTACTTCGGGCTTTGTCAGGCCTTTTAGTTTCATGATAGCACTGAAGTAGTCCTTGTCTATATTGAAGAAGATGGAGTCGATATTCACGACCAGGCTATCTGTATTTAACTGTCGTAGTTGTGACTGGAAGTTGAGATACAGATTTTTTACAGGAGCAGGTGCTTTTGCATTGGAGATTGTGCCGTTCCTGATCTGGACATTAAAAGTCAGGTCAGGCATGGTATTGGTTGCTGCAATGTACTGACCGGTCAGGGTCGCATTGACGTCTGCGGCGCCTTCTACATGTGTCTTTTCTAACCATGTAGTGTATTCATGTGGTAAGGCGCTGAAAATGGCTCCCAGGCTGGACTCTTTCGAAAGGAGTTTGAAGTCCATGGAATAGCCATTTTTTAAAAAACCAAATTTCCCGTTGAATTGGACCGGAAGTTCATTTATTTTCAGATCGTTCTTTTCAAAAATGAGATCCAGCGAGTTGGTATTGACCTTTGTGATCAATTCTCCATCCAGTTTCTTGTTTTGGATATAAGGGGTATTGCCATAGGAAAGATCGAATGAGGAGGCTTTGAGGCGGGAATAGAGGTCAAACTGGGCCTTGCTGAGATCACCTTTACCCAGGTAATCGACATGTTGGGCTTTTACGAAGAGAGGGAGGGATTCATCGTTGTAAATGATATTGCATTGTTCCAGCTGGATGCGGGCTATTTTAAGAGAGGCACTGCCACTATCGGTTGTTGTGGTGTTGGCGGCAGGTGCTGACTGGTATACGTTGTAGTTGGGATGGCCAGCTGCATCTACCATGATATGGACATTCCCTTTGGTCAGGTAGATCTCATCAATTTTGACAGCACTTGAAAATACGCTGGCCAGGTTTACGCCAAGGGCTACTTCGTCAGCGGCAATGAGTGTGTCATGCTGGAAAGGTGCGGCACCTTTGAGACTGAAATCATAGAGTGTTAGGGTAAGGGATGGAAAGTGATTGAAAAAGGAAAGCCTTGCTTTTGAAAAGTTGAGGTCACCTGTAATTGTGTTATTGGTCCACGTCTTTATCTTATTGGATATAGTGGTTGGAAAAAGGACGGGGAGGAGGAATAACAGTAAAAAAAATGATACAATAGTGATGGAAGCAATCTTCAGTGTTCTTAATGCTGTTCTTTTGATTTGGACGAAGCTCATATAAAGCGCCCGGTATTTTTTTAGACCTGCTGTAAAGGTAAGTAGATTTTCATGAGCCCGATAAGTTATCGGTTCAATATCAGGTAGTTATATTGAATAATTTGCATGTGTTCGCTTGAGTATTTGATGCATTGTGAGAATTAATTATTTGTTTATTTTGGTCTAGCAATTGGTTGTGTGTCTGATGGCAGATTTTAAACAGGATGATTGACAAAAATGTTAATTGCAGGAGGTTTGAGGCGGGTCTGTTGAAAGACATTATGAAAAAATAATACTATGTTATAAATTCGCTCTTTCCTGACGGTCAAAATATTACAGTCAGGTTCTTTTTAAACTTTTAATCCAAAAAGGAAGTATGGTAATCGTCAATAGTTTCGCAGAATATCAAGCATTTGAAGGTAAAGAAATTGGAAATTCTGAATGGCATACAATAGACCAGGCACAGATCAATAAATTTGCCGATGCAACGCTTGATCATCAATGGATTCATTGCGATGAGGAAAAGGCAAAGAATGAAGGGCCTTTCAAAGCGACCATTGCTCATGGTTACCTGACATTGTCACTGATTCCTTACCTGTGGAAGCAGATTGCGGATATTCGTAATGTGAAAATGGAGATTAACTACGGGATCGAGAGTTTTAAATTTGGCCAGGCGGTGTTGGTGAATGATGAGGTGCAGTTGAATGCGAAGCTGAAGTCAATTATTGATTTGAGAGGGGTTACGAAGGTGGTGATCACTGCTACTTTGAATATTAAGGGGAAGAATAAGCCGGCTTATGTTGGGGATGTGGTGTTCCTGTACCATTTCTAATGTAGGTGGAAAGATATTGAAAAAGGGAGCTATACCGTGTATGGCTCCCTTTTTATTTACATGGGGTTTGCAGATTTTTCCCAGAAACGGATAGCAAGTGATGGGAAGGCTACGGAAAAGAGAACGGCTAATATAGTGCTTCGCTTGTGCGAACAGGGAGATAACCCGCATATAAGCCGCATATAACCCGCATATAAGCCGCCTTTAAGCCGCCTTCTAAAAGAGGCGGGATATCTACGGTTTATAACCGGGTTATTCCCGGCTCAGCTCTATTATCGGGGTATCACTATCTACAGTGTCAGTTGGGATGATCTATTGGCCAAAAATCACTTTCATCTCCTGGGGTTGCCGGGGATTCAGAAGGGTAGATAACTGGATTTTGATGGTGGTTATACGAGAAGGGATAGGCAGGGAATTAGGGATTGAGGAGAGGCACTGACCTTTAGAAAAACAAAAAAGGAACATCAATTGATGTTCCTTTTTTTCGTACAGGGAAGGAGACGGATGTCGAACTATTACATGCAGGATTTTAATTTGATCTTATCATTATTTAAATGATTATTTATTTGATATTCAATTATTTGTGTCTATTTTTTGCGTTTGTTTTCTTTATATATTGCATGGATGTTCGGGCTTGATAAATACCAATATTCCACAGATAAGACATTCATGGCCTATCATTTTATTAGTAATGGGCCTCAGGGAGCAATACAAAAAATTGCAAAATTTAATCTAATCGGAGAGGATCTGTACAATTTCGGATTTGGTGATTTGGATGCCGTAACCGGCGATATTTCCGATACTGTCATAAGTGATAACAAAGATGTAGATGTCATTATGGGAACTGTTGGTTCGATTATTTATGATTTCACAAATATCTTTCCTCATGCTATGGTTTCAATTGAGGGAACTAATAAGGCAAGAACCAGGCTTTATCAGATGAATATTAATAAGCATTGGGTGAGAATTGAGCCGGTATTTGACGTATATGGTTTGCTTGAGGATGAATCCTGGGAGCCTTTTAAAAAAGGGCGGAATTATATAGCTTTTTTAGGATTGAAAAAATAAATATATTGATTTTCAGTTTGTTGTGTTTTGGAGTGTTTGATAGAAAAGGACTAAATTTGTATTATGTTACGTAAAACAAAAACGGATATCCTTGTTCGGGTCGGTACTAAACCACTTATTACCGTAGATCCTTCTTTGCCATCATTTGAAGGACATCCTTTTTTTGAGAAAAAAGCGAATGCTGCTAAGAAACTCTTTAGTAAAGTTGGACTTCCTAAAGGAATAAGCAAAAAGTCTCGTTAGGATAAATTCATTTGGATAGAATATTTCCAGCAAAGTATAAATTAATTAAGGCCACTCATGAGTGGCCTTAATTAATTTATAGTAAAAGGTGGCGAAAAGTATTGTTAGTTATTTCCATTCAATCGAAAGGTCTTTAAACTGTATATCGACGGTACGCCCCGGATCACCGTAAAAATAGGTTACTGGTACCAGCTTTAAAATCTTTACGCCAGGTAAAATCTTCTTAAAATGGATCACCGTTTTAACTGGTGTGTCTGTGAATATTTTATTTCTTGAACTTGCACTGCCTATATTAATATCGAAAGTTTCATACTCATTTCCTTCCATATCTATAGCAACCGCTTTATTAAATTGAAATTCGCGATTTGCATCCTGATTAACTAAAGTAAGTATAATATCCACTGTCTGCTCTTTGATATTTCCTTCAACTCTAAGGAGATTAAAGTCGATCTTAGAGGCATTAATTTTCTTAGTTGGAGTGTTGATATTCAATGCTTTTTTTAAGTATTCATTTTCTTTTTTTAAATCATCGCAATTGGATTGTGCTTTGGTAGAAAGATGGGGAAATAAAAATCCAGCTACAAATAGTGTTCGAAAAATAAAATGTGTCATGGGAAATGTTTTGGGTTATGGATAGTACTACTTTATTCTATGAATTTGTGATAAACCAGTTTGACGACTTTTTCTTGTTGTCATTTATTGATGGGTTTAATTATTAATCTTTAAAGAGGGTATGAGTTCGTAAACCTTTGAATTAATATAAGAATAAAAGTGCAAATTGATGTAGTAAAAACAAAAAAGGAACATCAATTGATGTTCCTTTTTTTCGTACCGCGTACGGGAGTCGAACCCGTCATTCCTCCGTGAAAGGGAGGCGTCTTAGCCGATTGACCAACGCGGCATTTCGCGATTGGGATTGCAAAGGTAGACAATTATTTAATAATTCAAAATTTATTTAAAAAAACTTGGGGCTATTTTCGCATTTTCACGTTTTATGATGCATTCACGTAAGGATAGGCTGTTCGATGCCGTAGATTATCAACTCGAAAAGTTCCCTAAAGAAGACATGCTGGCAGCCAAGGTAAATGGCACCTGGACCCGCTACAGTACTGCTTTCGTAAGAGAAATTGCTGATAAATTCAGTGCCGGGTTACTGCAACTGGGCGTTAGTGGCAATGATGGTTCCGCAGCAGGAGCCGACAAAATTGCTATTATCAGCTCGAACCGACCAGAATGGATCTTTACCGATCTGGCCGTGCAGCAGACAGGGGCGGTCCTTGTACCGCTTTATCCCACGACCAGCCTCCTGGAACTGGAATTTATCCTCAACGATGCCGA
>Ga0209436_100813_pt1 | contig 12727 bp, 14 predicted proteins | sample AraplaF_Cvi_mTSA_FD_184263 | JGI IMG/M metagenome (GOLD analysis project Ga0209436, IMG submission 184263) | Arabidopsis root microbial communities from the University of North Carolina, USA - plate scrape MF_Cvi_mTSA (SPAdes) (version 2) | ecosystem: Host-associated > Plants > Roots > Endosphere...
GGGAAACCGCCGTGGTACAAGCCTGTAACAGTACAGATGATCCCATCAAACAACTGGAAGCAATGCTCTACGCAGGCATTGATTGTGGCGCAAAATATGCCTTCCTCCAAAAACTCAACCGGCAACATGCGTCTACCAATAACACTTATACGGCTGCAAGGGATAAATGGTTTCGCCAGATCCCGCAATTACAACAGCAAAAAATAATCAGTGATAAAGTAGATGCCGCCTGGATCAGACTCCTGTTCGTCCAAATGATCCAGACGACTATTGAAGCCTATCGCTCAGGCGATATCGCACCCAATGAAATAAAAAGAATGGCCTGGTACTCTTTTCGCAGAAGTATCGGAATCAGATAAAAACAATACAAATGATCTCTTCATTTCTCCTCATAGGACAATCAAATATGGCTGGCCGTGGCTTTGCCCACGAAGTACCTGCTATCATTAACGAAGGCATCCTGATGCTTCGAAATGGCCGTTGGCAAATGATGCTGGAACCTATCCACAATGACAGACCCGGAGCCGGTATCGGCCTCGCATCCAGCTTTGCTGCCGCCTGGCGATCAGATCATCCTAACCATAGAATTGGATTAATCCCCGCAGCAGAAGGCGGTTCAAGTCTGGACGACTGGGCAGTAGGTAGTGCGCTATTCGATCACGCAATCGCACAAGCGAAACTGGCACAACGCAGTAGCACCATACAAGGTATCTTATGGCATCAGGGCGAAAGCGATTGCTTTCCCGAACGTGCAGAAGTCTACCAGGAAAAACTGACTGTAATAATAAATGCATTGCGCAATGAACTATCATTACACACCACTCCACTGATCATAGGTGGATTGGGAGATTTTCTGCCACATGGCATGTATGGAAAATATTTCAGTACATACCCTTTAGTGAATAAGGCACTTGAAACATACAATCAACCTCATTGCTATTATGTAAGCGCACAGGGTCTGAACGCCAACCCGGATGGCCTGCACTTCAATGCAGCATCACTGCGGGTATTAGGGATCAGGTATTACCAGGCCTACCTCCAACAAGCAAATATACCGCAACCATTACCCAATGAAAATGAAGTCCTGGCAACAATATATACCAGGCCACTCACAAAACGTGAGCAATTATTTCAATTGGAAACCAGCTTTGCTACCGGTAAAATAAGTGTTGAAACATTCCAGCAGGAAATGGCCGCACTGCAATGATTTAATAAAAAACACCGTATATTAGGAAAGGCCCAAAATATCTACACATGCCTTCCCCTGTAGAAATATACCTCCAATCACTCAGGCAATTCTGCCCTGACCTGACTGAATTTGAGACAACTCAATTCGCCTCGAAGTGCACCATCAAAGAATTCAAAAAGAAAGAATTCTTCCTCCAATCAGGTAAAGTTCAAAAAGAACTGGGCTTCATTACAAAGGGATTAGTGCGTTCTTTTTACATCGATGATAGCGGCAATGAAAGAACAATCGGCTTCTATCCGGAAGGAGATTATGCTACCCACTATCCGGCCTTCATTACCCGCAAACCAAGTAGCTACGCCATTCAATGTTTAGAACCCACAACATTTATGTGCTTATCCTATGAAGACCAGCAATGGGTTTACCAACAATCGCCCAACTTTGAAAGGTACGGCCGCTTAGTCGCAGAAGAGATCTTAAAACGGCAACAAGCCCGCATAGAAAGCTTCATCTTTCAAACTGCGGAAGAACGATACCTCAATTTCATAGAACGTTATCCCACTTTATTCAACCGTGTCTCCCTCTCTCATCTTTGCAGCTACCTCGGCATCGAACGACAATCTCTTACCCGCATCCGCCATAAATTAGCCCATTAATTTTTTTTGACGCAAATGTGTCAGGTACCCCTTTCGTTAAATCAGCAGCTTTGTGTTATCAAATCAAAACGATCACACAATGGCAAAGAATATATTACTCATCCTCGGGCATCCTTCTAAAAACTCATTCAATAAAGCATTACTGGATGCCTATCAACAAGGCGCAGAGAGCGCTGGTGCCAACTGCAAAACAATTCTGACCCTATCAGGCAGACAATTTAAATAAACATTTCCCTAACACATAAAAACTACAATCATGAGAAACGCACATCAAACTATCGATCCAAAAAAAGGATTCAGGATCCACTTATTAATATTCTTATTAGTCACACCCATTATCTGGCTGGTATGGTATATAACCGACCGCACCTATCCCTGGCCATTATGGTCCACTCCGGCATGGGCAATAGGCATATTATATCACTACCTCGGTGTATACATTTTTAAGAAATAAACCCTACAATTATGAACACGCAAACAACCTCCTTCAGACGCATCGTAACTGGTCACGATGCAAATGGCAAAGCCATCATTATTTCAGATGCCCCACCTACACTTTCACAATTAATAGGCGGACCTGGCGGACCTACCTTCTTCGAAGTATGGCATACGCTAGAAACCCCGGCGCTCATTCATCCTCAGCCCGATGAAACAGATGAGAAAACATTGGTATTGGCACCGCCTAAAAATGGCACCCGCATCAGGATCATTGAATTTCCACCAGAAGGCGAAGAAATAAAAAGGTTAACCGGAACCGATGCATTGGAGAAATTCAAATCAATGGGAGGAGAACAGGCTTCTACCTCCTCACAACAAGGCGCTCCACACCCACTCATGCATCGCACAAAAACTGTTGATTATGGCATCGTACTGGAAGGCGAAATCACCCTCATCCTGGACCAGGGTCAAACAATCATCAAAGCCGGCGACATCATTATACAAAATGGTACCAACCATGCCTGGGCCAATCGTTCAGGGAAAACATGCCGTATGGCTTTCATTTTGATTGACGGACAATTTACTTTCTGATCTTTTAACCTCTTCATCTTCCGATCTTCTAACCACAAAAAACTACAAAGATGCGTATCAAACCACTACTCCCGGATACCCTCAGCCCCGAACAACTTTCTGTTCATAACCAAATTGCAAAATTGATTGGCCATAGTCAGGAACAGGTAAACATGATGAATAAGGAAGGAGCATTACTTGGGCCTTTCCCCCCGATGTTGCAATATCCACAATTTGGCATCCCTGCATTGACCTTTATCCGGTCATTAGACAATTACGCAACGCTTGACAAAACAGTGCGCGAAGTCGCCATACTCACCGTGGGCGGCATGTTGGGAGCTCGTTTTGAGCTCTATGCTCACGAAACAATGGCAGCGGTATTCGGACTTTCACCCAATGCTATTGCAGCCCTGTCAGCAGGCGGCCAGCCTTTGGATGTAACGGAACAGCAGGCTATTACACACATCATTGCCCGAACATTGGTCAATGGCCATGTTGTTCCTGATTCCACTTATAAACAAGCTGTCAACTTATTGGGGCAGGATGGTGTGGCGGAGTTGTTCTTTCTTGTGGGCGCTTATTGTTTGATTGCAATGGTGTTGAATGGTTTTGATATATCCGCACCTGATAGTATTTAAAAAAGAGAAAAAGGAGAACACTGGAAGAAAATAAAACTAATTAATCGCACAGTATTTGATAAGAATACAGCTTATTATAATTTATAAATTAATCTTAAACACTATGCAACTTATTGATAATTAAATTTTTAACCGTACCTTCCGCACCTCAATATTCCATCTATGAAATGTTTGTTTCTGATCCCTGTATTTTTATTTCTGAGCATGATTGCCTTTGGGCAAATAAAAGTTATCTCTCAGGGACCAATATTTTCGAACGAAGATAATCCTGGCATGCAAAGAGTGTTATTGATGAAAAATGGCCAGACGTTTTATCTCTGTCTGAGTAAAGAATCATTGGTCGTTAGAATTTACTCTTCAAAATTTACAGTAAAAGCTAACAAGAAATTATCTCCCCGTCTCGGCAAGGCATCCAGCTTTAAGATCAAAGGACTATATGATATGAATGGAGATATCATTCTATTGGTGAGTGCCGTGGTAGAGCACCAGTTAAAGTTGCAAAGAGTGATCATCGATGGTAATACAGGGGCTTTAAAAGACCAAAGTATTATTGGTGAGCTGGAGAAGGTGTCTTATTTCAAACTGGGAGGTGTGGCCTTTGGAGATGTACCTGATCCAGATTTCTTTTCAGAAGAAATGCCGGAAGGGAATGGGTATGCGGTAGTAGCCATGAATAGTTTTCAGCCAGACAGAAGCAAGCGTATTGTTGTTTCTATTTATGGTAAAGATAACAAGGAGCTGAGCCATGCATTTTACAAATCGCCGGAGGAGCGGTATAAGTATATGCAATACTTAGGTATGGCTCCTATGGAGAAGAATAAACTGGGGATACTGGCCTATGGTTATAATACAGCTTCCTCAGGCGGTAAAGAGTGTGAGTTGATATATGGTACGCTTATAACAGGTGATACAACGCTGGAAATAGATAAACTGGGCACTTCCAAAAAAGCCTCTTCTTTTTCGATAGCGAGTTATAATGCAGTGTCGAAAAAGATGCTGGTTGTAGAAGAGGTGGCTAAGGAAGGATATACATCAACGGTAGTAGATCCTTATAGTAAGACTGCAATTACAAAGATGAAGCTGAATAAGGAGCGGAACGATCTTCCAAGAAATATTTTTTCAAATGAAGATGGCTCCTTTACTATCTTATATGAAGATTATGAGATTTTTACAAGTAATGGTCCGTACGTTAATTCCAGTCATACTCATCGTGGAGACTTTTCCGTGAGTCTTATATCAAAAGATGGCACACAGGAAATAGCTAATTATACTGCCCCCAGAAATTTTTGGCCCAGGCCAGGGAAAGATTTCCCATTGTCTGGATTACCTGGTTACCTGAGTGCGGGCGGAAATAATTACCTGCTTGTAAATGATGATGCCGATAATATAGAGCGGATACAATCAGGAAAAAAAGTACATAAAGTGACCACGATGGACGATTGGAATGGATATTATTACACCCTGAGCGGGAAGGATGAAGTGCCGAAGGTTGCTTCCCTTTTTGGAGAACCGGATGAAAAGCGGGTACATAATATGGGGGCTTATGCGGCTAGTGATTATAGTAAAGAAACAGGAATGTATGTAGTCGTGCAACTAGCGCAGAGAGGGAAGGATACGAACTGGCGAATGATATGGATGAAACCATAAATTACGCCAAAGGTCTCTATTCTTTTACCCTTCTCAGTGAATCCAAATTATGCAAATTTTTATTCTGAAAAACAATACTTTGAATAGGTATCAACCTATCATTTTTTGCAACAAATTTCACAAAGAACGCATCCTTTGATGCTGCCAGCATTAACGTATCGTTCCTCAAAGTCCACAGACCTTCTGTATAATAGTCGTAATTAGTCAGACTGGAGAAACTGTGAAAATGATATTTAAATTTTCCAGACCCGGTTAATGTCAACGTCCAGTCCTGACTATCGCCATCTGTACGGCTGTCTCCTTTTTCCTGGATATAAGTTCCTACTATACTTAACTGAAAATATGGGAACAATGCTAAAAGGACCAAAGACTTTATCATATAATATCAATTAAAACTTTAAGTTACTTAAACTGTAGTTGATTTTATGCAAAAATAAATCCTTCAAAGAAAGGGGATCAATTGCCTGATCTCCTTTTTTCTTAAAATGGTTTTCATTCCCGTTGGTGAATTTTCATTTTCATGAATGTTTTATTTTATTGTCAGAATACCCCAAAACAATATGAGATACCCCGGCGAGACAAAAACCTGTCATTTTCAACTGTCCGTATGTGAACAGTAAGTGTCCGGCCGTGGCCACTTATCCGTTCACGAAAATACCAGATTAGCGCGGCAGAAACACTTTAGGAAATGGCAATCTTTTTGTAACATCCATGTTTCCTTATCCGACCGTCAAGTGGACGGAAAAAAATAATCCATAAAAGGCTGACTGATGCTTACATATTATTGTTGGATTGCCTGGCGCAATATATTCCGTAGAAAAGCATACTTAATAACCAATGTACTCGGTCTTGCTCTTGGAATCGCCTGCGCAATACTGATCTTTTCATTGGTCAAATACCATCTCGATTTTGAAAACTTCCATCCTGGCAAAGAGAGGATATACCGCGTTATTACAGAACTACATGAAGACCAGATCAGCTATAGCCCAGGCGTACCTTCTCCACTACCTGAAATACTGAGGGATAACTATACCGCTGCCGAAGAAATAGGCCGGGTAGCATTCTTATCGAAAAAAATAATTTCCACCTCCGCTGAAAAAAAGTTTGAAGAAGAGATCGGTTTCGCTGAACCATCATTCTTCCACATATTAAATTTCCCCCTGGTACAGGGTGATAAAAAAAAGGCATTGGCTGAACGCAACAGCGCCATTATCACAGAAAGAATGGCTTTGAAATATTTCGGCACCACCAATGCCATTGGCAAAAATCTGCGACTGGATGATAGCCTGACTTTCACCATTACCGGCATATTAAAAGATCTTCCTGCCAATACCGACTTTCGCCAGGAGATATATTTCCCTTTCGAAAATCTCGGGGATTATAGTCCAGGGCTGGCGAAAAAATGGTGGTTTAATGTCAATGAGGAATACCAGGTTTACCTAAGGCTCAAACCCAGTCTTACAGCGGCTGCTGTGGACAACCAGGTACTTACTGATATTTCAGCCAAACATTACGACCAAAAGATGTCGCAGGTATTCAGGTTTAAATTACAACCCCTCACAGACATACATTTCGATGCTAATTTAAATGGACTTAAACTGAGTGGATTTGTAGAAAAGAAGAACTTGTGGGCATTGAGTTTTGTTGGTTTGCTGCTGGTTATTTCCACCTGTATCAACTTTGTGAACATGAGTATCGCGCAGGCAATTGGCAGGTCGAAGGAAATAGGCGTACGTAAAGTACTGGGCAGTAGGCGCGGACAACTATTCATACAGTTTATTATAGAAACTGGCTTGATCACTGGCATCGCCATGTTGCTGGCATTTATGTTCGCACAATTGGCATTACCCTATTTAAATCAGCTTTTCAGCACACAGGTACGGATCAACGTTTTTACCGACATCTACCTTGTCATATTCCTCCCCCTGTTATTTGCGCTGATTGTATTTCTTTCCGGCGTTTATCCAGGTCTGATCATATCGGCATTACAACCGCTGAAGGCACTGAAGAATACCCTGACCACTAAATATATGGGTGCTTTCTCATTAAGAAAAGGGCTGGTGATAACGCAGTTTGCTATTTCACAACTTCTGATTATCGGCACGATAGTTATTGCAAATCAAATGCGGTATACCAGGCAGGCTAACCTGGGGTTTGAAAAAGACGCGATCGTGATGCTACCGGTACCAGACAACCATCCTGCTACCCTGAGTACCTTGCGTTCTCAACTTTTACAAACAGCAGGGGTAGAAAAACTGACCTTCTGCGGAGATGCGCCTGCCGCAGAAAATACACCCAGTACAGGTGTAAGGTTTGCAAACAAACCTGAAGTAGAAAATTTCTCCATCTATTTTAAAGCAGGAGACGACCAGTACTTGTCTACTTTTGGATTACAGCTCCTCGCAGGACGGAATCTCTTCCCATCAGATACAGTACGCGAGTTTCTCCTGAATGAATCGGCGGTGAGAAAACTGGGGATGACATCCAATCAGGACATCATTGGCCAGAAAGCGGTTATCAATGGGAAAAACGGTACTGTCGTTGGCGTAGTGAAAGACTTTCATACACAATCATTTCATGGAAGTATCGATCCTGTTTATATTACTACATCTGAGCGCCACTATCACAACTGCTCCATGAAAATAAATGCGGCTAACCTGCGTACCCTTATGCCGGCGCTGGAAAAGACCTGGAAAAGTGTTTATCCAAACTTCGTATATAAATACACGTTCCTCGATGACCGCATAGCGCAATTCTACAAATCAGATGATACATTCTTTAAACTCATCCAGGTATTCACTGTTATTTCAATCATCATCGGCTGCTTTGGTTTATATAGCCTGATCTCCTTCATGACTGCACGTAAAACGAAGGAAATAGGTATCAGAAAAGTATTGGGAGCAAGTGTGGAAAATATCGTGTGGCTGTTCGGCAAAGAGTTTGTTTACATGCTGCTGATTGCCTTCCTGGTTGCAGCGCCACTAGCCTGGGGAGTCATGAACAGATGGCTGGATACTTTTGCTTACCATATACATCCTGGTATTGGTGTCTTTATTTTGGCAATTGGGATTTCGCTGCTAATAGTAGCGGTCACAATTGGGTATACATCCATCAGGGCGGCCCTGACTGACCCGGTAAAATCCTTAAGGTCTGAGTGATCAGACCTTAAGCGCTGATTTCAAGCTTATAGCCTTTACCGCGTATAACAACAATACTGATCTTAGGGTCTGGTTCCAGCTTTTTTCTAAGTTTTGATATGAACATATCCAAACTACGCCCCACAATCACACCGTCATCTTCCCATATTTCTTTTTGTAACCGGCTTCGTGCTATGATCTCATTAGGAGACAAAGCAAAAATACCCAGTACCCGGCTTTCAGTCCTGGTCAGTTCTATCGTCTCTCCATTTATCATGAGCTTACGGGTGTCTATATTAAATGACATAGCGCCCAAAGTGAACAGACCATTTTGCTGCCTATCAGGTAAGGCTCTATGCCGATTCTCAGATAATTGTTGCCTAGTCGCCAAATTAGTATCCCGACTCTCAGATATTCCATTGTGTTGGGTACTCGTCAGGTCAGTATCCCGCCTCTCCGGCAATTCACCATGTTGCTCTCCCGGCACGTCAGTATCCCGCCTCTCCGATAATTCCCTATATTCCTCTCCCGGCACGTCATTATCCCTCCCCTCAGCAAAAGTCTTCCCCTCCTTACCAGCTCTCAAAAAAATAAACCCAACAAATGCCAATAACAATACACCCCCCAAAAAATACCCAATTCGAGCGCTACCTGCATCCCCTGGTTTAAATTTAATATTGACCATATAACACCCTATGGGTTGCTTCCTCCCTATACAGGTTACAATATCATCTATCTTATTCTTCGACATAGCATACCCATAAGCTACACTGCCATCACTACAGTTCAGTACGTTCACAACATAATCACTTAAAAGTGGATCTTTGGCTAACACACCTTGTGTAATATCCACCAGTACCGCTGGTTGAAAAGTAAAAGCCTTCTCAAAACTGATCTGGTATTCATTTTCTGCAATCTTTCTTACCGGAAGTACCCGTGACACACTATCGCCGGCCTGCAATAATATCTCATGCCCTACCTTCCGGAGTAAGACCTCCCTCCGGGCAATATCAAAGTCGTCACTACCCACCATAGAAAAAGTTACACATATCAAAGAGATAAATGTAAACAGTAAGGATCCATACAGGTATTTACGCTTCCCGGACAGCAGATCTATTGCTACAAACATAATGTCAAGATAATATTTACAAAGGTTACACTTTTATTTACAATCCAGATTCCTGGTCTGAAAGATATCAAAGTATTTTAGTTGCATCAATCTAAAAGGACATGGAAGATCCAGGAAATGTCTTCATCAAATCTGAATTATCCGAAGATAGATCTATGTTAATTAAACTTACAAAAAACATGAAAAAAGTTATTTATCTACCGATCTTACTGCTGGTGGTGGTAAGCGGACTCGTATTTGCCAATCACAAAAATAAAAAGGATACGCCTAAAGCCCTCCCACCAAAGCCCCTCACTGCTGCTGAAATGGAAGCCGGGAGGAAACAATGGCTGGCTACCCCTGAAGGGATCAAATTCAAAGAATGGGAAGCGTCTCCTGCTGGTAAAAAGGTGCATGAGGGTATTGCTAAAATAAGCAGGCACATAAGTACTTTTACCAATATGGAAGCTGTGATCACTTCTCTTTCTCTTCCGCCAGGCTCACGATTAGGTTTCGGGTTGATGACCAGGATCGAAGGTGAAGATTATATCCTCAGTTTTGGGCTGGAAGCGTCTCATGAATTTCAACAATTACGCAGCCTGAAAGTGAACGACAAGATAATTATAAGAAGCCATAATGTATCCTACGCGCCCAAGTATTCATATCCAATCATATCAGGCGACTATGTAGAAGGAGATAGTAAAATAATCTATAAACGAGCACCTCACAAAGGCGGTTGCTGAGCAGGATAAAAATTTCACCCAAAAAAAACAGGACAAATGGGAACACCTCTCATTTGTCCTGTCAAGTCAAATTTTAAGTTCATCCAATCCTACACCTTCCATCTCCCCCTGCACTGATGATGTCGGGATGTTGATTTCCTTCAAGTTGCTGCAGTAAATACATATAAACGGGAAGTTGATGTGCACATGCAAGTCCATCTTTAGAAAGGTGCGCATGATTTACATTCGGATCATTGGTTGAATCCATCTGGAACCCACCATCCACATGTGTATAGACATTCTTAAAATGTGCAAGATACACCGGTGTTTTAGGCACGGTATCTTCTGCATTAAAGATTCGCTTACTATCACCGATAGATTTATTGAAGGTATTGGTAAAAGAGAGGTCTCCTGTCATAGGCGACGCAAAAGTACACAGGCGAAAATCAAGGTCTTTATTTAGTGGGGCAGCAACTGCTGCTGCAGTAAAATAGGTAGCCACTGCAGCACCCAGACTATGTCCTGTTACTGTAATCCCATTTTGGGCCCCGGGCAGAAAATGTAACACATTGCTTGCAAGCTCTTTTAACGAAACAGCCACCTTATTTGGATTTCCTGGCAGCGTTTCAATTCTGCCATTTTCAAAAATACTATAAAAGCCTTCAGGCACTTGCCCTTCACTATACTCATTGAATGAAACCGGATCAAATTTTTTGTCTGCTTTCATTTCAAAATCGTTTTGTGTTCCCCGAAAAACAATCACATAATTGGACTTCTCTTTATGCTGAGCGATAAACCCAAAATAAGAATAAATATCTCCTTCATTCACCGCTATATTGAATCGTAAATTATATTTTTCGAGAAATGCAGGATCCACCAGGAGCTTATAGGCAGGATCATTCAATAATTCCTCATATGCAGCATGGGTAGGATTGTAAGTCTCCAGCGGTTTGTTATACCTTTTGTTAATACCGACCGCTATGGCCACACATCCGCATAATGCAATGGATTCAGTAGTTGAAATTGCTGCTGTGGTTAATTGAGTTTCCATGGAATTCAGATTTTTAAAAGTAAGAAATGATTATTGAGGTGTATAAAAAGATGTATTCCGTATAACAGGGCGAAAGGCAATTAAGTTCAGTAAGCTTGTTTTCCTTAATAGAAAGATGCACATCGAACCACATAAAATAGTGTATGCATCTTAGTTTGTATCAATAAGGTTTGGGGTATAAATGAAAAAAGAGAGCATGGTAGCATCACCCAAATTGAACGATCCTATATTAGAAGTCGCATCAATCGTTCGAATTGAGCAAATTAACCTGGCCTTTTGAACAAAACATATTCGGACGTTTAAACAAAATCAACCCAAAACAGCTGCGCTACATTTGTTCCATCAAAGACAATTAAAACTTTTTAAAATGGAACACACAAATTACAACGGAGCATTACAGCATTCAATAGGTTCAGGCTTTAACGCAACCTCAACAGCAAGTGACGTGATCAAAGGAATTGACCTTACAGGGAAAATTGCTATTGTAACAGGAGGGAACACGGGTATTGGTTTAGAGACGACCAAAACGCTGGCTGCTGCAGGGGCAACGGTCATTGTACCCGCAAGAGATATAGCTAAAGCAAAGAAAAATCTGGCAGCTGTTGCCAATGTAGAAATTGAAACCATGGATCTGATGGATCCGGCATCTATCGACGCATTTGCCGAAAAGTTTTTAGCTTCTGGCCGCCCTCTTCATTTACTCATTAATAATGCAGGTATTATGTGGGTGCCATTACGTAAAGATAGTCGTGGCATTGAATCACAGTTAGCCACCAATTATTTAGCCCAATTTCAATTAACCGCCCGGCTGTGGAATGCACTCAAAAAAGCCGGTGGCGCAAGAGTGATCAATGTATCTTCACACGGGCATCAATTCGCCCCATTCAATTTTGAGGACCCTAATTTTCTCAACCGGGAATACGAAACGCTGCAAGCGTATGGTCAATCAAAAACTGCCTCCAATTTATTTGCGCTCGAATTAGACAATCTTGCCAAACCTTATAATGTGAGAGCCTATTCACTGCACCCTGGTTCTATTGGCGGAACTGAATTAGGAAGAGAGGCTCCCTTGGAGCTGTTTCAAAAAATGGGCTTTTGCGATGCGGAAGGCAACATTCTACCAGAAGTAGCAGCCGCTTTAAAAACAATTCCTCAGGGTGCAGCCACGACAGTTTGGTGTGCCACCAGTGCTTTATTGAATAATATTGGAGGGGTGTACTGCGAAGATGCAGACGTAGCCGAACTGAATGCCGATCCTTCTGTGCCTACTGGTGTAAATCCTTATTCAGTAGATAAAGCCAGTGCCAAACGTTTATGGACATTGAGCGAAGAAATGACGGGTATTACTTTCCGCACTATTTAACCAATATCGAAATGGATAATTTAAATAATAAAGTAGCCGTTATAACTGGCGGCAACAGTGGCATCGGGTATGCCACCGCAAAAACGCTTATCGAAAGAGGCGCAACAGTTATCATCACCGGCAGAAGAAAAGAAGCGATTGAACAGGCAGCCTCAACACTCCATGCAATTGGAGTGGTGGCTGACCAATCCAAATTGTCTGACATCGACAT
>Ga0209436_100817_pt1 | contig 12663 bp, 8 predicted proteins | sample AraplaF_Cvi_mTSA_FD_184263 | JGI IMG/M metagenome (GOLD analysis project Ga0209436, IMG submission 184263) | Arabidopsis root microbial communities from the University of North Carolina, USA - plate scrape MF_Cvi_mTSA (SPAdes) (version 2) | ecosystem: Host-associated > Plants > Roots > Endosphere ...
GAGGCAACCGAAGCAAATTGTTGCAGGTCGTGATTACTGGCTTCCAGGGACTTATTGATCTCCCTCAGCTCTTCCGTTCTTTCTCGTACCTTTTGCTCCAGCATTTCATTGACCTGCTGCTGATGCGCAATGAGCGCTTCCTGCGCCAATTTTCGCACCTCTACCTCTTCCTTGAGCGATTGGTGCATCTGTTTTAACTCCTGCGACTGCTGGTAAAGCCGGGAAAAAGTTTTCACCTTCATCAGCAGGATATCCGGATCTACCGGTTTGGTGATATAATCGATACCTCCTGAATCATATCCCTTAACTATAAATCTTTTGTCTTTATTAACGGCAGATAAGAAGATGATGGGAATGTCTTTCGCTTTGCTGTGGCCGGACAGGGCTTCCGCCACCTCAAAACCATCCATACTGGGCATTTGCACATCCAGGATGATGAGTGTATAATTATGTTTCAGAATTTTCCGCAGCGCTTCTTCTCCGGACAGGGCAGCATCCACTTCAAACTGATACAGTTCCAGCGTCTTCCTGATAGACAGTATGTTCTCCGGTTTATCATCTACAATTAAAATCATACGTCAAGCTTGTTTGCGACGGCAGGTACAGGGAAAACGCTGCCTGGTGTTAGTTAAAACCTGTGGCACAAGAATCATACCCCTGCCATTCTGTTGATGAATGTAGCCATTTCCGGAGGTTGCAGAATAATATCTACCGGCGCCAGCTGAATAGCCTGACGCGGCATATAATCCACATCAGCCGTAGCCGGGTCCTGTACCGCGGTGGTACCTCCTGCCTCATGCACATCTATCAATCCTTCCGTACCATCGGTATTGGCGCCCGAAAGCAGCAGCGCCGTCATACTACTGCCGTAGGCTATTGCAGCCGAGGTAAAGGTAACATCTATACTCGGACGGCTGAAATTCACCTTCTCAGAATAATCAAGCGAAAAAGTATGGTCTGACTCGATCAGCAGGTGATAATCGGCCGGTGCAACGTAGATCACACCCCGCTCCAGCGGCTCTTTTTCGGCAGCTTCCCTCACGGGTAAGGACGACCTGGCAGACAACAGTTCGGTTAACACAGATTCATAATGGCTCTGCCGGTGCAAAACAATGATAATGGCTGCATTGAGCGGAGCAGCCAGGCCGGGTAACAGGGTTAAAATGGGTTGCAGCCCTCCGGCGGAACCTCCTATTACAACTAAATACGGTGCTGTGATCATAAGGGCTGTTGTTTCTTTTTACAGTTGCACCTTTCTCCAGATTTTCTCTTTGTTCTCCAGTTGTTTGAACTTCCGGGTCACGCTGGTAAAGTTAAGCGTTTCCTTGCTCCCCAGGGCCAGAAACCCCAGCTGTTCAAGACTATCGCTGAATAAATTCAGTACCCGGTCCTGTAGTTTTTTATTAAAGTAGATCAGTACATTCCGGCATATGATCAGCTGGAATTCGTTGAAAGAACCATCCGTTACCAGGTTATGCGGCGAAAAGATAATTTTCTCTCCCAGGTCTTCCCTGAACTTGGCGTATTCATAATTAGCCGTGTAATAAGAAGAGAAATCCTCTCTACCGCCCGACTCCATATAATTACGGGAATACTGCTGCATCTGTGAAAGCCGGAATATTCCTTTTCTACCCTTCTCCAATACACTGGCATTGATATCAGTAGCGTAGATCACGGCTTTATGCAGCAGTTTGGCTTCTTTCAATAAAATAGCAAAGGAATATACTTCCTCTCCTGTAGCACAGCCCGCATGCCATATCCGGATAAACGGATACGTAGCCAATACCGGTAATACCTGGGTTCGCAAAGCCTGGTAGAAAGAAGGGTCACGGAACATCTCTGTTACGTTGACCGTTATTTCCTCTACAAAACGCAATGCATATGCCGGGTCAGAAATGATACGATAACGGTATTCCGCAAAACTGGGAAACCTGTCCACCTGGAACAGGTGATTCACCCGGCGGTTAATAGACGCCGGGGCATATTCCGTAAAATCATACCCATATCTTTCCAGCACATCATTTAGCAACAAGCTTACTTCCTGCTCACTTATCAGATTCCTGCTCACTTTTACACAGATAAATATTGTTGTAGCTGTACTAACAATTCATCTACATCAATAGGTTTTGAAATATAGTTATCAGCGCCGGCTTCCAGGCACTTTTCCCGGTCGCCTACCATGGCCTTAGCCGTAACAGCAATAATTGGCAGCCGGCTATTCCAGGGCATTGCTCTTAATGCCGAAATAGTTTCGTAACCATCCATGTCCGGCATCATGATATCCATTAGTACCACGCCCACCCGGTGACCGGCTGCCAACAATTGCAGCGCCTCTGCACCGGTACCGGCAGATAAGCAGGCAATAGACCTGGATCTTAACACTGCTTTCAGCGCAAAAATATTACGCTGGTCATCATCTATTATTAATACCTGCTTTTGTTCCATACGCTATTTCATCGCTTTATCGTATAACCATACCCGTAAGAGAGACAATAACTGGTCAACATCCACTGGTTTAGAAATATAGTCCGAAGCCCCTGCCTGCAAACATTTTTCCCGGTCTCCCATCATGGCTTTTGCAGTAACGGCAATAATAGGCAGGCTCCTCATTTCCGGCTGTTTCCTGATCGCCGCAATGGCATCATAGCCGTCCATTTCCGGCATCATCATGTCCATCAGCACCACATCCGCGGTATGCTCTTTCAGCTGCTGCAGCGCTTCCTTTCCATCTATAGCCGACAAAACCTTCATCTGGTGTTTTTCCAATGCTTTGGTTAAAGAGAAAATGTTGCGTACATCATCATCTGCTATCAACACTGTTTTATCTTTCAGTACCTCATTCAATACGCCCATTTTACCGTTGCCCCCTGCTGCGGCAGGCGCATTTTCAGATACCAGGTGCAGGAACAACGATACTTCATCCAGCATACGCTGATAGGAATGCGCCGTTTTCACTACAATAGAATCCGCATATTGCCGGATACGCTGTTCTTCCGCTTTTGATAAACTTTTACCGGTGAAAATGATGATGGGCAAATTTTCCAGGCCCTTTATTTCCTTTACCATTTCCAGGGCTTCATATGCTTTTTCATCCGGAATACCCATGTCCAGTATCACGCAGTCCACATCCTGCTGTTGCAGTAACGATACGCCATCCGCAACGCTATTGCTGATTTCAGAACTCACCTGGTAGTTACTGAGGAAGTAAGCCAGCGCTTTGGCGTGTTTAGCATTTTCTTCCAATATCAATACTTTTTTGCTGGAGCGTTGCAGTACAAATTCCATTTTTTCAAAGATCTGCTGCATGCTTTCCACGTCTACCGGTTTGCTGATAAAGTCAACCGCTCCTTTAAGCAGGCTTTCTTTTTTAGCTTCCATGGAAGACATAATATGCACGGGAATGGGTCTTGTCAGCGGATCACTTTTCAATTCTTCCATTACCTGCCAGCCGTCTTTTATGGGTAATTGTATATCCAGTAAAATACCGATCGGCCTATAGATACGGGCCAGTCCCGCCGCTTCATCCCCGCGAACGGTAACAATTCCTTTATAACCCCGCACGTGTGTAAAGTCGAGTAATGCCTTTGCGAAATGGGTATCGTCTTCCACAATGAGTATCACCGGATCGCCTTTTTCAATTAGGCCGCGGTCATCAAAAACACCTTCGGGAATGGTGGGCGACAGGAAACGGGATTGACCTGATATATCCCCAGCCTCTTCTACTACCGGTGACGGCAGTACGAAAGCATCCCTTACCGGTGCTATCATTTTGCGGCGTACCGGAACAGTGATAAAAAATTCGCTGCCTTCATTACTGCTACTGGTTACATCCAGGTGGCCACCCAACAGCTTGGCCAGCTCGCGGCTGATAGATAATCCCAGCCCGGTACCGCCATATTTTCTTCGCGTAGACCCATCGGCCTGTTGAAAAGCTTCGAAGATCACTTGTTGTTTATCTTTCGGAATACCGATTCCCGTATCTTTTACCGAAAAGCGGATCGTATCCGGGGTGTCGGCCATTTGCACTGCCAGTGTCACTGATCCGCGGGCGGTAAATTTCAGCGCATTGGACAACAGGTTTTTGAGCACCTGCTCCAGTCTTGCCTGGTCTGTTTCAATGGTACCGGGAACGCCGGCTGCAGTTTGCAGCAATAGTTGCAAGCCCTTTTCCTTTGCAATCGGCTCAAACAATGCCTGCATATTGGAGCAGATATCGGACACGGATACATCGCCAAACTCCAGCTCCATCTTACCGGATTCTATCTTCGAAAGATCCAGTATTTCATCTATGAGCGTCAGCAATCCCTTACCGGAACTGTTAATCACCTGGGCGTATTCTACCTGGTCGCCGTTCAGGTTGTGATCATGATTTTCGGAGAGCAGTCTGGATAACAACAGGATAGAGTTTAATGGCGTACGCAGCTCATGGGACATATTCGCCAGGAACTCGGATTTGTACCTGGTGCTGAGCGCCAGTTCTTCTGCTTTCCTGTGTATATCGAGGTTACGTTCTACGATGATCTGATTTTTTTCTTCCAGCAGGCGGCTTCTTTCTTCCAGCTCTGCATTGGACTGCATCAGTTCTTCCTGTTGTACTTTTAGTTCTTCTTCCGATACCTGCAGTTTCTGTGTTTGTGCTTCCAGTTCTACGTTTAGGCTTTCCAGTTCGCTGTGCTGGGTTTGCAGCTCTTCGGCCTGCGCCTGGGTTTCTTCCAGCAGCTCCTGCAGTTTGGTACGGCTGCGGGTGCTTTGCAGCGCCACTGCAATATTTACTGCGGCCTGTTTCACGAAGTCGAGCACACTGTCTTTAAAAGGAAAGAGCGATCCTATTTCGATAACGCCTTCAGTAATACCGGCGTGGATCAACGGCATAATGAGTACATGCCCTGGTTGGCCTGCAGCTGCTGCACCAGCAATATGGAGAAAGTCGTTCGGCGCTTCGCGCAGATACAGCGGCTCTTTTTGCTGTACGCTTTGTCCCAGTAACGTTTTTCCTACTTCAATAACTGCGGGAGCCGGATATTGCGGCGACAGCGCATGTTCTGCGGCCAAATGGAGCTCTCCGGCATATTTGACATAAAGTACGCCTGTTTGTGCGCCGGTATATGCTACAATGTCCGAAAGCGCATCGTTACTGAGAGTGGTCATATCCTTTTCTCCCAGCAATATTTCGCTGATGCGGTTAAGACCGGATTGTATCCATATCTTCTGATCGTTTTGATAGCGGAGTGTTTTCAGATCGGCTGCCATCTGTACAATGGCATGTCCCAGCAAATCGTTGCTGCTGCGTGGTTTCACATCGATATTAAAGTTGCCCTTACCGATACTGTCTGCCGCTTCTGCAAGTTCCTGGCTGGTTTGATCGATGGCTACAAACGAGCGGGCCAGGCTGCCAACGGAATCTTTCGTATGTATTTCAGGGGCAGATCCGGGCACCCCCTTAGCAATATTGACGGCGGCTGCCCGTAGTAATTCCAGGCTGTCCGTAATGCCTTTAATCGTGATACTAACAAACGTTATCACGAGTACTACTATCAGCACCAAAGCAATCAGGAAACGGGTTTTTATATCATTTTCCTTTTGGGAGATAGCCTTGGCGTCCCTCCCTGCTTTATCTACGATCGTCCGCTGCAACTGTTTGAGCTGGTCTACAGCCAGAGACGAATTATCCCACCAGGAATCAGCATTAAACAACGTATCAATTTTTCGCGCATTGATAGTGCTGTTAATAAAATCTGTGGTGATCCTGAATTCAGGCGTTGTCTCCATTTTCTGGAAATCCTTTATGATGGCAGGTGAGGCCTTGTCTACCAGTTCAGCCCGCAGGGAATTATACATATCCACGCTGTTTTCAATACGGGCAAAATCTTCCGGCCAAACTTCCTTCTTCATCATAAAGTAATAAATATCCATGCGGATTATTCCCTGGTAGGCCGACATTTGCGCCAGCAGGTATTGCGCATTCATGTCTTGTTGTACCCCTTTGAGTACGGGTATATCGGGTGTGTTGGTATTGGCGAGGTCATTGAGCCGGAAAATAAGATTGGAATAATAATCCAGTACTTCCCGCTGGGGCATACTTTTGTTGTCGATATCTTTCCGTTTTTTGGGCAGCGTATTCAGTAACGAATACTGAAAAAAACGGCTATCATTGGCCAGCAGCCGGCTTTTCACCGCATCGATGGCGAGGTCCGTTTTTGCCCGCTGGGTAAGCAGCTCATTAAGATTCCCGGTTTGCAATACATAGTTAACGCTATTCCTTCGCTCCATATGTATTTCATCTGCCACCTTCATGATAGTGGTGGCCGTGGTCACTTTTTGTACCAGGTTGTCGATGGTATCAATATCAGCGTTTTGTTTATTGAATACTTCAACCCCAAAATAGATAAGACAAATTAGTGGTATTACTGCTATTAACATCAGCTTCCGGGGCATGGGCAGCTGCATAAAAAATTTCTTCATTTGCCTGAGCTTGTTTAGTTGTAAAGGGCCGATATCTCTTAAACAGTATCCCTGCCCGCTTCCACACATTTCATTCCAAAACGGTCAGCTAACTGAATTATAATGATAATAAAATAACAACAAAATCATAAATTTGTCCCTATTCAAAAATGATATGCCTGATAGTTGTAAATATACCTCTGTACTTTTAATTGATGATGATATAGATGACAGGATGATATTTGGTGAAGTATTAAAAGAATTGGCGCCCGATATCATGTACCATGAAGCTATAAATGGAGAAGATGCTTTAATAAAGCTGGACAACAACCTTATCCCTGATCTTATATTCCTGGACCTGAATATGCCAAGAGTAGACGGGAAGCAGTTTTTAGCTGAAATACAGCAGATCAGTCATTTGAAGCACATACCTGTGATCATCTATTCTACATCCTCACATGAATCAGATAAGAAAGAGACCAGGGAACTGGGCGCTTCTTATTTCCTGACCAAGCCTAATAGTTTACATGAATTAACGCATATACTGACAGAAATCCTGCAGCAGAAAATGTTTTAAAAGAAAAGCCTCACAAGGAATTGTGAGGCGGCTTTTCTACCATTGTTACTATTTTTAAACCCTCATATATGCGCGAGCATATGCTTTGTTGAGGTAAAGATGGTTAATTCTGAATTCTCAAGTGTTAACCGGTTCTTAATAACAATAGCATTATAATTGTTTCACTATTTCTTCCAGCCATCCGGCTGTATGAAAGTTTACTTTTACTTCCGGCTGTACGCCTTTATTGTCAATCCCTTGCCCGGCTGCGACCCTGCGGGAGCGTGTTACGGGGTAATCAATTGAAAAATCCGGTGCTGAAAATTTCACCACATTCACATGTGCATAGTCCAGGGCGCCTGCCGAAGGAACGCCGAAAATTTTCACCTTTTTACTTTGCGCTGCTTCGAGTAAAAACTGTTCTGCGGTATTACTGCACTTTCCATTAATGATGAGCCCAACTTTAGCCGGTGTAGCGAGTGGCGAAGGCAGGATCATGTTTTCATCCGGCCCCATGCTCACCAACCTTCCCTGTAATCCATCGCCCTGTTGTATCACATTACGCAGCTGTTCTACGTATTCATCAGGAAGTTTTCCTGCCTGTTCATCCAGTAACCGGCTCCAGGCCTTAATGTTATCGGGCGTGGCGTAAAAGTCCACCCCGATGATTCTCACTGGCTGCGTGTATAAAACCGGTCGCAAACGCTCTGTGAGCTTGTCTATACCGGCGCCGTTATCACGTATATCTATCAGGAGGCGGGCATTTTTACGGAGATATTCATCGTTGGCATTGAGTACCGAATCGGCCAGGTGATAGTCGGCTGCGTCGAAGCTACTGATGCGCAAATAGCCCGTACTGTCGTCTATCTCCCTAAAAAAGAATCCGGCGGCAGGCATATCTCCAAAGGCGGGCATTTCGCGGGTAGCAGGTGCACGGAGTGCGCCCGGCTTCTGCCAGCCGAGCGCCAACAGTCCATCCCGCTGTTTGCCAATCGTTACCGTGTCAAATGCCACACGGTGATGCTGGTAGCTGATCAAATCGAATTTGTCGGCGCCGCTGGCGGCCAACTCGAAGATGACGTCTCCCGGCTTCCATTCCGGTATGGCCGACTCGAGCACTACGGCGGCATATGTACGTAAGCCCCGTGGATGACGGATAAGGGCTACTTTGTAGAGGCTGTCGGCCTGGTAAATACCCGCTATGGCCGTGGCTGGCTGTTTGTCCAGCTGCTCCAGCTGCACCGGGGTGAGGGCAATTTTTTCGGTAACCGGCGTATAACCCGGTTTCAGTGTGAGATGCTGGTCTTTGAAGAAGCGCAGGTACCGGTTGATCAGCAGCAGGCAGTGGGTGGCGTTCCTGATCGTGGCCGCCTGCAGTTGCTGCTTTGTTACCATAGCAGTATACGCCTGCAGGGTAACCGGCGTTACCTTGTCAATAAATCCTACATAGTTTTTTCTCAGATAGACCTGTACGCTGTCAAATTTCTTTTTGCAATCACACTCCTGTGCATATAAAACCGTATTACACAGGAGTAATAACAATACTGTTATTGCTTTCATGGCAAAGGATTTGAGTGTTTCTGGCTGATAATAAATGGTCTTTAAATATATATCTTACCGCGGACTATTCAGAATTTATTTATCATCCTGCGCCAATATTAATAAATTACACGTCCTAATTAACAGCATATGCATTTAGACGAACTGGAAAGGCTGTACAACGAACAGGCATATACCGAAGCGATAACAAAACTGGAAATATACTTACAGGACAACCCCGGAGATACCCGGGGCTGGCAACTGCTGGGGTTGTCCCAGCTGGAAAATGCCAAAGCAACGGATAACAGCGACCTGGTTACCGCGATGTACGAGGCCGCGTACGAAGCTTTCAGCCAGGTATTGATACTGGACCCGACCCATACCCAGGCAAGGGTACATCGTGCCTATATGGGCGCCAATGTGATGCCTGACAAAGGAGACGAAACCATCAGCGACTGCGATATCCTGATTGCCGGCGGCGATGAAGAGTTGACAACCAAAGCCTTGCTTTACCGGTTCCAGGTATGGGTACTGAAAAATGAGACAGAAAAAGCGCTGGCCGATATGCACCGGAACCTGCAGGTATATGAATCCCTGTATGCCGACGATCTGCCTCAGCTCAATGTAGCCCGGTTCCAATGCTATACCCGCATTGGCGACGTATACTATCATACCGAAAACAGACCCGCTGCACTCGAATACTATAAGCTGGCCTTCGACTGCACCGTGTATAACAACCGGTTGCTATCCACCACCTGGTTTGCACTGGACATGGCTGATTACGACTTTGCCGCCAATATGCTGCAAATCATGATCAGCGCAGGAGAAAATACCCGGGAAGAGATGCTGCGCCTGCTCAGGCATATACAGCAATTACTGGCCGATGGTGTGCGTCATGCCACCCTGGCCAGGGAATTCTGTAAAGGCACCACTGAATTCTGGCAGCAGTTTTATGGCGACGATGATGATGAAGGTACGCTGGAACAGATTTCTACCGGGAAACGCTTTATAGCCCAGTACCCTGAAGAAGCCTATTTCTATCACTACACCGCTACCGCATTCTTTAATATTGGCAGCTACCAGGAAGCACTTCCCTGGTATGAAAAATCGCTGGCGATAAAGCCATATCCGTTCAGCATCGTAAGATGGTATTACACCAGCTATAAAGTAACCGGTCAGTTCTCTGAAAAATGGCCGGATGTTACACATGACGTTCCGTACGACTGGTACGCCGCAGGTGTTATTTTCAGTGAAATTATACAACTGGAAAAAGAAGACAACGCCAAACAATTTTCGATCCCGTTAAAACGCTTTTTGTACAAGCAGGCTTTTGATATTTATCATGCTTACTGGTATGAAAATACCGGCAGCTCCTACTCCGGCCATCCGCACCATTTCGCTATGTGCTGTAACAACTACGGCATTGCCCTGTACGAGGGCGGCATGTTCGCAGAAGCCATACATGTGCATACTATCGGGTACAACATGTCGCCATTCTGGGAACAGCTGGAATCCAGGGCAGATGCGTATCGTAGCATGGATAAACTGGCGGAGGCTATTGAAGACCGCCGCACCATACTGGCCAACTTCCATGGCACACTGCCCCTCGCCTACTATGTTTCTATTCATGAGCGCATGATAGATGATTTATGTACCCTGGAACGGCATACCGAAGCACTGGACCTCTATGAAAAAATCCTCTCCGAGTACAATAGCTGGATTGCCAGGGATATGGAGGAACTGGATGAATACGACCGCAACACCATCACCTACAATATAGACCGTATTAAAACCGGCCGCGCATTTATCAGGACTAACAGCGAGGATGATCTTTCCGAGCGCATATTGGCACTGGAAAGCCACCTCACCGAGAAGCCAGACGACAGTGATGCTTACTTTAACCTGATGTACCTGTACTTTGATAACGCACAGTACGAGCATTGCATCGGTGCTATCAACAACCGGATTTCCATTGGTGGCGTATCACAATTACCCGTGATTTCCCAGATGAAAATTTATTATTTCAGGGGAAAAGCCGCGTTAAAACTTGGCAGGTATAAGGCCGCCATTGCCGATATGCAGCATACACTGGATATCATGACTGCCGGCGATGCAGCTGATAATTCACCAAACTACCGGTTTGGGGTATACGCATTTATGGCCGAAGCCTGGCTGGGTGAAAGAGAGTTTGAAAAATGCCTGAACTATGGCAGCCAATGCCTTAACATTTACGCGTCCAACAACTGGGCATGGGATACGGAAGCATCCGCTGTCAGATACACCATGGCACTAGCCTATGAGGCCAAGGGCGACCTTAGTGCCTGTAAAAAACTGATAGACCAGATTGTAACGAATGATCCCGGTTTTCAACCGGCGGCAGAGAAAAAAAATGAACTGAGAGGAGGAGGAATATTTTCTTTCTTCAGGAAGAAGAAATAAAAAGCAGCCATTAGCTTTTAGCAAGCAAAGAATTAAATGTTGGTCTTCGCTTGCTAAAAGCTAATGGCTAAAAGCTACATCGGCATCGGCTTGTTGTAGCTCACCATCCAGTGCATACCATACTTATCTGTGAGCTGCCCGTAGCGATGGGCCCAGAACGTTTCCTGCAACGGCATTTTTATATTTCCACCGTCAGACAATTTACTGAATAATCTTTCTGCTTCTTCTACAGAATCTACTCCCAGCGCCATTTCTACGGCGTCGCCGTTTGCCGGGGCAGGCCCCATCATACCATCGGAGGCCATCAGGGCAAAGCCGGGTGTTTGTAAGAAGGCATGCATTACCAGGTTGGCTGATTCCGGCGGCATCTGATCTTTCATGGGAGAATCCCCCAGGGTCATGATTTTCAGGTCCCCACCCAATATTTCGTGGTAGTAATTCATTGCCTCCCGGCAGTTGTTGTGAAAAAGGAGATAGGTAGTTAAGCTTGTAGCCATGACAAATGTTTTAGGGTAAGAAAATGGAATTCCAGGTGAATAATAAAGTTAACTAAAACTGCAGCTACTTCAAATTAACTTATCAATACTTTATTTCTTACCAGCAAACAAGCGCCTATGATACCTGCGCGCTCGCCGAGGCTCGACATTTTTAGTTTGGAATCGTTGCTAACAAGGCTGAGTGAATATTTCTTCATCGCGCTTTTGATAGGAAGACGTATATGATCCTTTGTGGCAGCCAGGGCGCCGCCCAGGATAACCAGCTCCGGGTTGAAAATATTCATCAGTAATGCCACGCCGCGGCCCAGGTTCTCCCCTACTTTGGCGATCAGTTCTATGGCCAGCATGTCGTCGTTATTGGCTGCCTCAATGATATCGTGGAGGTGAATGTCTTCCGGCGACCGGTAGGTACGGGTAAGCATAGATGAAGATCCGGCCGCCAGCTTTTGCCGGAACATGTTTACCAGCGCCCAACCGGAGGCTTCTGTTTCGAGACATCCTTTCTTTCCGCAATGACAAATAATTTCATTATCGAACAAGGGTATATGCCCCACCTCGCCACTGTAACCGGATTTACCGTAGTAAAGCTCACCGTTGATCAGCACGCCCATCCCTATTCCATAGTCCAGGTTGAGGAACAATACATTCCGTTCACTGTTTACCAGGTCGGAACAAAATTCTCCGTAGGCCATTGCACGGGAGTCGTTCTCCAGGAAAACCCGGATGCCTACTTTGGCGGCAATGACTTCGCTCAGCGGTTTATCATCAAAATAAAAAAGGCTGTAATTGTACCCGGTAGCATAGTTGATACGTCCGGCGATATTGATCCCAATACCGAGGATCTTCTCTTTGGGCACGGTTAATCCGTCGATGAAATTATTAATGAGCTGGCACAGTTGCTCCAGGGAAGCTTCCGTGTTATCCAGTTCATAGGGCAGTGCTTCCACCGTGGTGACCAGGTTCTTATGCAGGTCGGACAGGCCCAGGTTGAGGTGATCCTGTTTCACATCTACCCCGATAAAGAAGGCCGAATCGGGCACAAGGCCGTACAGGTTGGGCTTACGGCCGCCGGTCGATTCTATTTTCCCATAGTCTTTTACCAGCCCGTCTGTGATCAGGTCGTTCACCAGGGTGGTGACCTTGGGCGTGCTCAGGTTTAGTTCTTTGCACAGGTCGGCAATAGTAGCATTG
>Ga0209436_100818_pt1 | contig 12647 bp, 9 predicted proteins | sample AraplaF_Cvi_mTSA_FD_184263 | JGI IMG/M metagenome (GOLD analysis project Ga0209436, IMG submission 184263) | Arabidopsis root microbial communities from the University of North Carolina, USA - plate scrape MF_Cvi_mTSA (SPAdes) (version 2) | ecosystem: Host-associated > Plants > Roots > Endosphere ...
CTTCCTCAAACGCTTTAGCGAAAGCATCACCGCTACTATCGGATTGCTCGCATTAGCTACAGGGTTTGTATTGATTGTAGTCAGTATTTTCATCTCCTCAGTAGTGCTCATTGCATTAGCGGTAATATGTATCCTCGTTGGCGAAGGATTATTTGATCCAGTTTACAATAGCCGGCTTTCTCAATCAGTAGATGAAAGTGATCAGGGAAAACTACAAGGTGTAAATCAAAGTTTGCAGGCCCTTACCAGGGTACTGATACCATTAGGAGCAGCCACCGTTTATTACTATAGCCCATCAGCATTATATATCATCGCTACGCTTATTATTATCTTATCAATTATTATCCATGAAAAAAGTTTTAGTCACCGGCGCCACGGGTAATGTAGGCAGCCGCTTTGTACCACGCCTCATAAAAAAAGGATATGATGTTCACATCTTAGTGCGCCATGCAATTTCTTCAGCAGCTACAATTGTGATCGGCGATTTAAATGATGCCGCTACTTTACCTGCTGCTGTAGCAGGAATGGATGCTGTTATCCACATCGCTGCCTCTTACGATCCTGTAAATGACACTAATTTATCCGGCACCTTATCGCTTGCCAATGCCGCCATCAAAACGGGGGTACAGCGATTTGTTTTCGTAAGTACAGCTAAAGTTTATCGTCCTGATTACGGTCGCCCGGCCAGGGAAGATGATCCATTGGCCACACATGAAGACAATGCCTACTTTGCCGGGAAAATTGCGGCAGAGCAGGCATTGCTTTCTTTAAATATAGATGTTCGTATACTTCGTTTAGGTTTTGTATATGGTGATGGAGATGCACATTTGGCAAGGATGAAAGGTGATTTTCATCCGGATGCAAAATTGCATATGGTGCATCACCGGGATGTAGCACAGGCATTGATACTTTTATTAGAGATGGATGGTCTGAATGGGGAAGTCTTCAACCTGGGTGATGATGCGCCTGTCAGTTTCCATGAATTAGGGCTATCTACTCCCACTAATGAGCCATTAAAATATCCATTCGAAGGTATTATGGATACATCCAAACTCCGCAATAGAATAGGTTTTAAGCTGCTCGTTCCCCGCTATCTATTTGATAAGTGATCTATTGAGGGGATTATATTTATTGATAGCGTAACAAAACAATGTCAATAAAATGGCTGTGTGTTTTAGTTCATTAGAATAATATTAAATCAGGTATGTGATGGTTGTCTTTCCAGGCGGTACCTTCTTGCAAACCTTACCAGTGAATGCAAAATTTCAATAAGCAGGATGAGCACTATCAGGTTTGTACTTCTATTAAATACCAAACTGGAAATAAGCGTGAGCAGGATGAGGAGAAAGTAATAAAACCTTTCTATTAATTGTTTACCGATGATCTTCCAGAATGATGCATTAGCAGGCAATTCTCTTTCCTGTCCTAATATAACCCGGTAAGAAATGAGTGCAAAAAACAGGAATGAAACAATCCAAAGAAAGATGTTGAATTTATTTTGTTTCTGTACAAGCCCCAGATATGTGTTGATTAATATAATAGCGCCATCCAGATCTCCATACCAGGTAGGATGTATGTCAGTATGATCCCCACGGATGGCTCCAATAAAGATGATCTTATTCATTCCGCTATTGGCAGGTAACAATGCGTTGAGATAAGCGCCATTTCCTCTTATAGCTGAGCCCAGGTCTGCAATCAAAGTGTTTTTATCGTATATACCTTCCCATTCCAGGTACTTCCTGTCAAAATAATCCCGGTCGAAATAAATCTCAGGAATGAAAGTGTCATAATAATAAAAGCTTTGATTCTCCTGTTCGTAATGAATCAATCCGGGAAGCGAGCTATAAGACACATTCCAGCCATGACTACGCTGATACATTCGCATAGGAAGGGAATATACATTGCAATTCTCAAAAGTTATCTGTTGCCGCACAAACAGCCCGGATACAGCCGTAACATTGGTAGAACCGGTATTTGCTGGTTTAATAACAGAGAATAATTTAGTATAATCCTTGTTCTCCTGCTCGCTGGTACCTGGTACGCCAAACAAGATTTTATGTTTTACCTGCAGTTTATAAATGAAATATGCGAGTGCATTGTCCTCGGCAGTATCAACACTGGGCAACTCGAATAATACATCGCATACGATGAAGTTATAACGATCACTGATGTCATCAAGGAGTCGAAACAGTTCTTTTAAACTTGTACGATTCGTAATAGGCGTTCCTGGATGCTGCTGCCTGAAGTGGTCGTTTTCAGTATCGGCAGTGAGTTCCTGGTCATTTGTGGTATTAATGATCAGAAAGTTTTTTTGAATAAAACTTGTGTCATAATAATGACCATTATATATGTTATTATTGAGTGCCTTTTTAATGCTGGTAGAAAGATTTACAAAAGTAGCCTCATCCCCCAGGACCCAGGGAATCCGTACAATATTTATAGATGACCAGGTTAATAATATGGCCAGTGCAATAGTCATTAAAATCTTCATCTTATATGGAGCTTAATGCTGAACATTATTTTTTGATTATTCTAATGCTTTGCTGATCCTCAGAGGGTGCTGCGATCATAGCTGGGGATAGTTTTTGATTGATCATTTCGGTCAGGAAAGGAGTGGAGCAGGCTATTCTCAATTTAAGAACGCTCGCCTTGTTTTCCAGAACAGGAACGACTTCCAGGATACACTGAGCTACCTCCAGTGAATCTCGTAAGGCTTGCGCCTGCGATTTATTCATTCTTGAAATGTCAAGATTAACCTGGGGAAAATTGAATAACTGGATTGTTTGGGCCTTTTTGTTCAGGTAGGTGATGATGTCTTGTGTCGTTTTATTTAAAACAAATGGGGAAATATTCTCAGGTTGAGCCGGGTCGGTGATCACTTTACCTTTAGTTATAAATCTCTCTCCGGAGAGAATTCTGCTGTTTTTGGTGTCAATCAATTGAAGAGTATATGATAATTCTTCGTTTCTGTGATGGGTCATTTTTGCTATATGACTATTGTTGCCACTATTTGAAACTATATAGCTATCTAAGTTAAAAATCATTAAATATTGGCTGGATTGCAACGTAGAAGCGCAATCATTGCCAAGTATTGTTGACAATGATCTGCTAATATTTTCAATTTTAAGAGATTCATTCGGTAACCTACAGCTCATCACTTCAACTCCCTGATAATTGGTTACCTGATCCGATAAACTATTCACTATATTCTGTTGAATCTGACTGGTATACTTATCAGTAGTACCTGCCATTGCCAACACCATTTTCGTTCCCTCCGGACTTTTATTTACTACCTGGGTGGTTTGAAGGCTACGTGCCGTTGGCGTTGTTTTCAAACCCCGGTGTTTGGGAAACTCCATTATACCTGGACCACTGTCCGCAAGACAATTTATACAACAAAGTGTAAAATAGTCACCCAACCCTTCATTAAAGTAAGGCTCTACTTTTACATAAGCAGAATCAACACGTACGCAGCCTGCTATAACTGCCAGCAACTGTTTTTCCGAACAATTCTTACAATGTTTTTCGGAAAATACAACCTTAGGCTTTGGCACTTTAGTGGCGCTATTCTGAGCAGCCAGCGAAATGGAAAATGACATGAAGAATAGAGTGCCCCGAAAACAATGAACTATAAAAGTATTCATAAGGGAAAGAGGGGTATAAGTAATTAAATGCTGATGACAGATATTATAAATGACAATATATCAATGTGGTGCCACTAAATTGGGGTGTGGAACAACGCCACTCTCAAATTAATGAAGAAAACGCTACAGCGCCAAATATTTCTCCTATTTGTAACCTTCTTTCCATCCGAACCGTTTTACTCCCGATAAGACCCACGATAAATTCTGACTTGTAGCCGTAGCCGGGACAAACAATTATCTCTTAAAACTCCAATGGAATGAAACTTTCCAAATCGCTCCTTAGCGCCATCGTGATCGGCATCGCCGTTCAGACAACCGTCGTGTCCTGCTCGAAAGACGAACAGGTAAAACCAAAGAAAGCCGAGCAGGCAAACAAACAAAATGAGTCTCAGCCAACTGATTTTCCGGATGGTTGCCCTGCTTGTGGAATGGGTTGATTAATAATGAATGATATTTAAACGGTGACAAAAATACGCGCTGCTGTAGCCTGTAATCTGGATGCAAATATCCTCGCTGCCTGTCTTCCCCTGCTGGAAGAATCGCGGGTAGAAGCCATAGAATGGTCCTTTGATGCTTTATATAAAGTAAAAGAAATACCTGGCTGGTTCAGGGAATTGCTGACCGCTTTCAGTGATGAAAATCGCCTGATCGGTCATGGGATTTTCTTTTCTTTATTTTCCGGAAAATGGCTGCCTGAACAGGAAGCATGGCTGTCTCATTTAAAGCAAACAGCCACTGAGTTTTCCTTTGATCACATCACGGAACATTTTGGTTTCATGACCGGCCAGGATTTTCATCATGGTGCACCTTTAAATATCCCTTATTCCACCTCCACACTCAACATTGGTAAAGACAGGCTTAAAAGGATCTACAATGCCTGCGGGCGCCCTGTAGGCCTGGAAAACCTTGCCTTTTCCTATTCTCTTGACGAAGTAAAGCGGCATGGCGCCTTCCTGGAACAACTGCTTGAACCCGTCAATGGTTTTATTATCCTGGATCTTCATAACCTGTATTGCCAGCTTCGGAATTTCGATCTGGACTTTGAGGACCTGATCAGTTTATATCCCCTGGACAAGGTGCGTGAGATCCACATCTCCGGCGGTAGCTGGGATGATTCTGCCGCCTCTCCCGAACGCAGTATCAGAAGAGATACGCATGATGAAGCCGTGCCGCCGGAGGTATTTCAATTATTAGAATTGGCGATTCCCAGATGCCCGCATCTGAAATATGTGGTGCTGGAACAATTAGGGAATGGACTGCAAACACCGGAAAGTAAACAGGGCTTTTACAATGATTTCCTGCAGATGCAGGATATTACACAGCAACATAATATGAATGAAGGACATTCTTTTATGCCCTCACAGCCTGTTTTAACCGGCCCTGCCATAGAAGACCTTCATTTATACAAACAACAACTTGAACTGTCTTCCATCCTGGAAACAGCACCCTCCTATAATGCCGCCATGCATTTACTCGCCCAATCTTCCCTCGCCAATTCTGACTGGAATATAGAACAATGGGAACCTTACATGATAGAAACCGCCATTAAAATTGCCGGAAAGTGGAAGAAATGATTGGGCCATTTTGTATTTAATTCAGCCGCTGCAGGCCCACTCAAAATTCTCCTTCAATCTGGTAGAATTTTAAATGGAAATTGATACAATACCTGAAGAAATGAAATTTGTTTTTATATTTATGGTATGTCCACGTTAAATACCATTTCTGCATTGAGAGAAGGCGATCCTTCTGCTTTCAGTGACATCTTCCACGAGTTTCACAAGAAGGTCTATTTTTACGTGCTCTCCAAAACTCACTCCCCATATATCGCAGAGGAAACCACACAGATCACATTCATTAAATTATGGAATTACCGCGAACAGCTGGATGAATCGGAACTGGTGGACAAACTCATCTTCCGTATCGCCAAAGCTACTTTTATCGATCTGCTTCGTAAAGAAGCTGTAAAGGAACGCTTCCTGCAACAGGAATCTCCTGCCAAAACTGATACCGAAAACACCCTGGAAGCCATTGCTTCAAAAGAACTCTTGTCGAGAGTAAAACAAGTCGTGAGGGAAATGCCTCCCATGCGAAGAAAAGTCTTTGAATTAAGCAGATACGAATTTAAAACCTATAAGGAGATAGCCGAACAACTCTCCCTTTCTGTAAAAACTGTAGAAAATCATATGTCACATGCACTCAATTACTTAAGAGAACTACTTCTCTTTTTGCTCCTCTTTTTTTACCTCTGTTAAAAAATATTTTCCTGGCCATTAGGGGTAGGCCCTTTTTCAAACGATATTATTATAAAGCGCCATTATTTAACTGGAACTGATGCAAAGGGAATTGATCGAAAAATATTTCAGAAATGAATGCTCTGATGAAGAAAGGAAGCAGGTGAAGGAATATTTAATGAATAATCCCGGGGAATGGAATAGGTATGTAAACGAAGCCGACTGGGACAATTTTATTACTAATGATGAACTGGATCCCGGTTTAACTAAAAAGCTGTATGCGAAAGTAAGTGAACAAACTTTTAAGAAACGTAGCAAAGGAAGGATCTATTGGATGGCAGCGGCCGCAGCAATCGTATTGCTCATCGGCACTGTGTGGACTTATTTAATGGTCAGTCATACCAGCTTCTCCAAAGTAGGGATTAATGCATTCACTGCCGGCAAGCTGACCGAAACAACCAACACTTCGGATACCACTATGCGGCTGATACTCGGTGACGGATCCATGGTGATGCTTGCTGCACACAGCAGTATCCGCTATCATGAGCCATTTGCCAGCAGTAAGGGCAGGATCATTTACCTGGAAGGAAAAGCATTTTTCGAAGTCAGTACTGACCGCGACAAACCTTTTATTGTACATGCCGACAGACTCGTGACCACCGTTTTAGGAACCGCCTTTACAATAGAATCTTTCAATGAAAGTAGCTTTGTAAAAGTAAAATTACATAATGGTAAAATTCAGGTAGCACCCATTGATAACGTTCATGAAAAATGGAATGAAAAAGAAATATTGAAACCCGGAGATGAACTGACCTATAATAAAGGAACAATGCTGGCAAACGTGAAACGTTATCTCCCGGCAGAAAAACTAGTCAAGGCAGGGCCGGTTGATATCAAAAATCTCAGTATTCGCAGGCCCGATATCTATACATTTGATATCTCACCACTCTCAGATGTATTTGATCAGCTCAGCGTCTATTACCAGGTAGATATTTACTATTATCCTTCCGATATACAGGACAAGTATTTCTCAGGGAAAATGCGCAAATCTGATACTTTAGAAACTATTCTGAACGACATAGGATTATTAAACCACTTAAAGATTATTAGAGAGGACCAGCACTACATTATAAGTAAGAAAAACTAGCCAAATGATAAATATGAAAACATGTAGCAAGCGTTGATCCAATCAATGCAGAGACTTTATTTGTCTAACTAATTTACAGCAGATACAAAATGAAAAAACTAAATTCCACGTTCGCCATGCTCTGCATGGCGGTCATCTACAGCTTTGTCCCATTATTATTGGTAGCACAGTCAAATCATGGTCGCTCGGATGTCACAGGCATTGTAAAAAGTGAACAAACAGGGGAGGCGCTTTGGGGTGTAAGCGTAACAGTTAAAAACGCAGCAAATAATTTTACCGCTTCCGTGCAAACTGACAGTTCTGGCCTTTTTACTTTTAGCCGCTTACCCGCAGGTCCGGGATATACTTTTACTTTTTCATTCGTTGGTTATGATCCGCAAACGCTTTCAGGATATAATCTGAAAGCAGGTGCCGATTTCTCTTTAAGAGTAGACCTTCATTATGGAGAACAAAAAATTAATGAAATAGTCGTCGTAGGTTATGGTTCCATGCAGAAAAAAGACCTGACAGGCTCCATCAGCCAGCTTAAAACTGCTAAACTGGAAAAGGAAAGTCCGCGGTCTATACAGGACTTACTACGTAGTGGGGTGCCAGGATTGCTCATCGGACAAGACGCTTCTGCAAAAGGAGGTGGTAGTATCCAGGTGAGAGGACAGCGTTCCTTAAAAGCCAGCAATGATCCCCTCATCGTATTGGACGGAGTCATCTTTTTCGGTGAACTTTCTGAGATCAATCCGCAGGATGTAGAGCATTTCGATGTATTGAAAGATGCTTCTGCAGCAGCTATTTATGGTGCTAAATCTGCAAATGGGGTGATCATCATCACCACAAAGAAAGGTGCTTCAGAAAAACCTACCATCCGCTTCGACGCCAGTACGGGTATTGCCACTTTAGGAAAATCAAGACAGGTGTATGATGCCCCCGGTTACCTGCAATACCGTTCTGATCTTTTTAATAGTACCACCCGCTGGGAAACGCCTGCGAAGTATATGAAACCGACGGATGAGAACCTGCAGAAATATGGTATCAGCCTTGATGACTGGAAGGCATACGATGCCCTCACCGGTACACCGGAAGAGGTGTGGTTACTTCGTTTAGGTCTTTTCGATAAAGAGCTGGCCAACTACAAAAAAGGACGTATCTACGATTGGTTCAAAGGCTCCTTCCAGCATGGCGTACAGCAGAATTATAATGTGAGTTTCTCCGGCAAAAGCAAGGATGCGCTCAACTATTACTTCTCCTTAGGTTACCTGAATAATGAAGGGATCATCGTAGGTGATAAATACCGCGCCTACAGAGCCAGCGTGAAATTAGACGGTAAGGTGAATAAATGGATGCACACAGGATTGAATGTCAATTTCCAGGATCGTTCTGATGGTAACCTGGCTGTTGACTGGGAGGGCCAGATCATCCAGAACTCTCCTTTTGCAAACCCTTATGATACACTTGGTAAACTGGATGGTCAGCCAATGGGAGCTAGTGTGAACCAGGGCAAGAACTCCCGGTATGATAACTTCTACAAGGAACTGGAGAAAGGCTATACTGTTTTGAACACGACCTTGTACCAGACTATCAAACTACCTTTTAATATTACCTATCAGCTGAACTTTTCACCAAGAATGCAATGGTTCTATAACAGGTATCATGAATCACAAAACAACCCGCTGTGGACAGATAATGGAAAGGTGGTGAGGGAGAATACAAAGAACTTCGACTGGCAGATAGATAACATCATTACCTGGGATTACAGATTTGCACAAAAGCATGCTGTGAAAGTGACCCTGCTGCAAAATGCAGAAGAACACAGATCCTGGAATGAGGCAATTACGGCTACAGATTTTACACCTACTGATGCATTAGGTTTCCATAACCTGGGGGCTGCGAATCCCTTAAAAACGACTGTAAGCAGTAATGATACCCACAGTACCGGCGATGCATTGATGGCCCGTTTATTCTACTCTTACGACAATAGATATATGCTCACCGCATCTGTACGCAGAGATGGTTATTCCGCATTTGGTGCTTCTAATCCGAGAGCTACTTTCCCTTCACTGGCTTTTGCCTGGAGCTTTGCGAATGAAAGCTTTTTCCACTGGACACCTATGAGCACAGGTAAACTGCGCCTCTCCTGGGGGATGAATGGTAACCGTTCCATCGGTATTTACCAGGCATTGTCTAACCTGACCACAGGTGCGGGCAGGTATCCTTATGTAACAAGTAATGGTACCGTGTATGAGTTATCCCAGTTGTATGTAGACCGCATGGCGAACTATGACCTGAAATGGGAAGCTACTTCTGCCTGGAACGTAGGATTGGATTTTGGTTTCTTTGATAATAAACTGACAGGTAATATCGAAGCCTATTACATGCCAACCACCGACCTGTTGATGGATCAGACCCTGCCTGACTTTACAGGTTTCAGTACGGTAACGACTAACCTGGGTGAAGTGGTGAATAAAGGTTTTGAACTGGGGCTGACTGCACAAACCATGAGTCGCAAAAACTTTGAATGGAATATCACCTTCGGTGTTTCCATGAACAGAAATCAGGTAAAACATCTCTACTATACTTATGAGGACCAGCTGGATGGAAATGGCAATATCGTGGGCTCAAAGGAAATCGATGACCTGAAGAATGGCTGGTTCATCGGCCATGATATTGCTTCCATCTGGACTTACAACGTACAGGGCATCTGGCAGGAAAAAGATAGGGAAGAAGCCGCGAAATACGGTGAGATCCCTGGTGATGTAAAAGTAGAAGATGTAAACAAAGATGGCAAGTATACCAATGAGGATAAGAAATTCATGGGTATGACCACACCACGTTTCCGGTTTACATGGCGGAATGATTTCACCCTGTTTAAGGGGATAGATTTCTCTTTCAATCTTTACGCTAACTGGGGGCATAAAGCATTGTCCACAGACTATATGAACAACATGGGTTCACAAACGGACAGACAGAATTCTTATGTAAGGAAGTACTGGACCCCAGAGCATCCTTCTAACACATACGCAAGACTGAATTCCACGAATGTGCAGAACATATCACCGAGCCGTGTGATCGATAAGTCATATATCCGGCTTGATAATATATCCATTTCCTACTCAGTGCCGGCCCGTTTAATCAGGAAAATAGACATGGCGCAGCTGAAAGTATATGCCGCCGTACGAAACGTGGCTGTATGGGCTAAAAATTGGGAATACTGGGATCCGGAAACGACTTCACTGATGCCAAGATATTATACAATAGGTGCCACTGCCTCATTTTAATGTTTCAAACTGAACTGATATGAAGATCTATATAACAACTATTCTGCTGGCATTGATGATATTCGTGCCCACCAGCTGTAAGAAAGAGTTCCTCAATCCTGATCCGCTTTCGTTCTATGAACCAGCTATCACTTTCACCACGAAAGAAGGTTTGCAGGCAGCAATCTCCAGTTGTAACAGGAATCTGACCTATGTATGGACAGGTGAAGGATGCCCCTTACTGACAGATTTACTTTTTTCAGATGTTGCAATCGATGGTACTACTGATAAATCAGGCCCTGCACAGGATCTGAATGCCATGATCACCCCTACTTCAAACAATAATGATATCAATACAAATAAGATCAACTGGTTCTGGTTTGAGGGTTATAAAGGTGTGAAATATGCCAATACCATTATTTCTAACCTGCCCCGTGTGAAAGGGCTGGATACGACCCTGCGTGATCAGATGATGGGGATGGCGTATTTCCATCGCACCTTCCGGTACATGTGGCTGATCTTTGATTTTGGAGATATCCCCTTTCTGACAAAAGAGATCACGAGCACCAGGTTCAATTTCCGTTCTACTAAAAGAAGTGTGATCCTGCAACAGTTGGTAGCCGATATGGAGTTTGCCGTAGCGCATGTTCCAGCTTCAGGAGATTATGGAATGGTGACCAAAGGGGCCTGTCAGCAATTGCTGATCAAATGTTACCTGGCGAACAATGATTTTGATAAAGCGATCAATGTAGCCAATGATCTGATAAATACGGAGGGTTATTCATTAATGACGCAGCCTTTTGGCACCTTCGTGAACCCAATGCCTGCGGTACATAATATTACAAGAAATGTGATCTGGGATCTGCATCGTGGCGTGAATAAATCTATCGCTGCGAACAGGGAAACCATCTTTAATATCATTAGCAGGGAAGAACTGAGTAATAGCCGGCAGGATATGTTCACTATGAGAAATGCAGTTCCTTTTTATTCCGGTTCAGGCAATCAGCTGATCAGTACTCCTTCCGGTAAACCGGGATTGAGTGCGAGTTATGCTGCTACGAAGGATAAAATAGATCTCCGTAAAACATATGGCAGGGGCATTGCTAAAACAAGGCCTACCTGGTATAGCCGTTTTACTATCTGGACAGATACCAGTGATCTGCGTCATAGCAGAAGTACGGGTAACTGGATGAATATGGAAGATATGGTGTATAACAATCCAAACTTATTGAGCAGTGGTGATGCCTGGTATGGTAAGCATGTACAGTTGTACAGCGATGCCGGCAAGCTGTTGGTGAATGATACAGTGAGAACTTATTTTGACTGGCCCCATTACAAACTGTGGGTAGAAACCCCAAGAAATGAAACGATTGATAATTATAATGGTGGTGCCAGTGACTGGTATATTTATCGCCTGGCAGAAACATATTTGCTGCGTGCAGAGGCTTATTTCTGGAAAGGGAACCTGGCTGCAGCAGCTGAAGATGTGAATGTAGTTCGTCGTCGTGCACATTGCACACAGATGTATAGTGCAGGAGATCTAAACATGGGTGTCATACTTGATGAAAGGGCCCGCGAGTTGTATTACGAAGAGATGCGGCATGTGGAGTTAAGCCGCATCTCTTACATCTTTGCGCGCACACATCAATCTGATGAATTTGGAAAGACGTATACGGAAGATAATCTTTCCACCAGCAGTTACTGGTATGAAAGATTAACGAAGTATAATAACTTTTACAACAAGGGAGTGAAGACTACGTATGGTACCGTGTTTACGGCGAGCCCTTACCACATTTTATGGCCGGTGCCACAATCAGATATTGATGCAAACCGGGAAGGTCGCCTGAATCAGAATTATGGTTATTCCGGATATGAGAAGAATGAGCCGCCGATAGATAACCTGGAAGATGCTATAAAAGCGCAGGAGTAGCAAATATTTGTCTCAAAAAAAGAGATATCCCCTTTTTATGCTGGTATTATAGGCTTTACGGAGGTTGTATCAAAAGTAAAATGAAGGTATTGAGATATCTAAAAGATTCTCTCCACCAGGTATCCGAATTGACACCCGGAGATTTTACTTTTGATACAACCTCTTTTTTACTATATTTATTTCAACTATGAAATACACAAGATACCTGTTGTTGTTATTGTTACCTGCCTGTAAAGCACCTGATGTGATCCGGTCCGGCTCCTTCGCTACGCTGAAAACGGATAGTAATAAACTAAGCATAGCAGGGAATTATGAAAATCTATCCAGGGATAAGAAAACAACTTTATGGAAAGCATTTAGCCCAAAAGGGTTGCAGGATGAAAATGCGAATATCCGTGTCAGTGCAACGTCGAAGAAGCGGATCTCTTTGACCCTTTTGGGCTAAAT
>Ga0209436_100834_pt1 | contig 12481 bp, 9 predicted proteins | sample AraplaF_Cvi_mTSA_FD_184263 | JGI IMG/M metagenome (GOLD analysis project Ga0209436, IMG submission 184263) | Arabidopsis root microbial communities from the University of North Carolina, USA - plate scrape MF_Cvi_mTSA (SPAdes) (version 2) | ecosystem: Host-associated > Plants > Roots > Endosphere ...
GATTACCTGGGTTTGGGAGATGAGGACCTGGTGCTGGGTTTCTTTTACCTGGGTTATACAGACGAGCCTGCGCAACCGGGAAGAAGAACGAAACCCCTGAGTGAAAAAGTTATATGGAAGTAAGCTGATATCCTTTTGCCTCGGCTTCGAAGCTGCTGATTTGTGTAGCCACCCAGTGTTCATCTTTATGTAGTTCGGTGGCCATAATCCTGGCTACGGCGGGGGCTATACGTATCGCTTCTTTTGCATCGAGGAAAAGAAGGCGGGTACGACGGGCCAGGAAATCTTCGATATTGCGGGCCATCTCCTCCCGGACTGCCCATACCACCTGTGCTTTAATGATATGATATTCCTGGCTCAACTCCTCCTGCAGCTCTGGCTGACGGGCCACCATCCGGTGGATATGCAGCGCATCGCTGCCGTAGAAATACCAGGGATCTTCCCAGTTTATATTATCGGTGGCCCCGTGGATTTTCAGGTGCGGGGTAGCTGAAGTTGTTTGTTTCCATCGCAGCACTTCCTCGAGTTTATGCACCACATCTTCTCCCATGCGACGATAGGTGGTCCATTTACCACCGATAATGGTGATAAGTCCTGATTTGGAAACGATGATCTTATGGCTGCGGGAAATTTCCCTGGTTTTATGCCCTTCTGCTTTGGCAGCGGCCAGCGGTCGTAATCCGGCCCATACGCTGCGAACGTCGCCCCGCTGGGGAGGCTGGGAAAGGTATTGGCCGGCTGTTGCGAGGATAAACCCGATTTCATTTTCCAGGGCCCGTGGCTCAAGGCTGATATGATTTACCGGCGTATCTGTGGTACCCACTACCACTTTATTGTGCCAGGGTACCACAAACAGTACGCGGCCATCGCTGGTAGCGGGGATCATCAATGCATTATGTCCGGGCAGAAATTCACTGTCCAGCACCACGTGCACACCCTGGCTGGCCGCGATGGACTTAGGAGCGCTGGGGTTATCCATCTCCAACACATCATCTGCAAACACACCGGTGGCATTAATCACCGACCTGGTGTTAATATATATTTCATCACCGTCATTCAGTGTGTCCTTTACCGTTAGTCCGCTGATTTTTCCTTCCTCATCTTTACGGAGGCCGGTTACCCTCATATAATTTAGTACGGTACCTCCCTTATCAGCAATGGTTTGTACCAGGTTAACGGCCAGACGGCTATCATCAAATTGCCCGTCGTGATACAGCACGCCGCCGGCAAGTTTATCCTGTTTCAGGGTAGAGAGGCGCCTTAGCGTTTCTGCCCTGGAGATATGCACGGATTTGCCGAGGCTGAGCCGACCTGCCAGCCAATCGTACATTTTGAGGCCAATGGTGTATTTTAAATTCTCCCAGAAATTAAAAGTAGGAATAACAAAAGCCAGGTTACGTACCAGGTGTGGCGCATTGGCGGCCAGCAACCCGCGTTCCACACTCGCTTCCCTTACCAGGGCTATATCGCCCTGAGCGAGGTAGCGTACGCCCCCATGTACCAGTTTAGTACTTTTACTGGATGTTGATTTTGCAAAATCCACCTGCTCCAGCAGCAGGGTCCTGTATCCCCTTGTTACTGCCTCCAATGCAGCACCCAGGCCAGTGGCCCCACCACCAATCACTACAATATCCCAGGGTTCGAGATCCTTTCTCAATGCAGCAACGAGCATTTCTCTGTTCATAAGCTAGTTTTCTTGGTATAGCATTTACTTACAAAATACTGCCTAATCGGCTACCGAGCAAAAGTTAAAGCACTGTTCCAAAAAACTTAACGGTCAGCCGCGGTAAAAGTTTTAAATTCAGGAACATTTAGACGGAAATAAATGTTCCTCCTTGGAGATTACCTGTTTCTGCCGCGTGCAGAAAATTATACGCCGTATCATATGATTACCAGGATAAAATTTTTGCTACAAACCATACTACTGCTGACGGCTATCGGCTGTATGTTGCCCGTGACCGCGCAAAACCGCAAGAGTGGGAAAAAGCAGGACACCATTCAAATGGTGGCGGTAGACAGCGCCACCATCCGGAAAAGCATAGCCGCGCTGGCGAAAGATACTGTACGGATGAAAAAGTCCGATACCTCCGTAGCGATCCTCATCAACCGTATAGAAAGTTACACCCTGATGATGAATGAGCTGATGAGTGTTCTTCGCCGGGGATTTGACACCAGCAGTATCAGCACAGGGCTTCCGCTGGCAGATACTTCGCTGGCGCTGATCAAATATAATATTGCCAGCCTGGGGCGTACGCCCAACATCAATGATATTTACACCAACAAAGTAATGCTGGAGCAGTTGCAACGAAGGCTCAGCTCCTGGCAAAATACCCTGGTTTCGTATTACGGCAAACTTGTTAACATCAACGATACCATTCATTCCCTCCGCAACGATACCGCCATGCGGAATATACCCGCGGAAGATGAGTTGTATGGCTTTTATGTAGGGCAGGTAACTAACCTGATCCTCAAATTCCACGGGGTCGACAGCGCCAACAAACATCATCTTATTAAAATAGGGTTATTGCAGAACAGGGTCGCCAACCGGTATATAGACGTGTCGAATTTATATGAAGACATGGACTACCGGTTGCAGCAGCATTCCGCCAATATGTTTAAACGGGATTCCCGTTATCTTTGGCGACCGCACCGCGACAGCATCAATCCACTTGAGTTTTTCCCTGTACTAAAAAACTCATTGCATAAAAGCACCAAGGTACTCGTGATCTTTTTTTCTATTCAGTGGCCGGTGTTTTTTATATGGCTGTTGCTGGCGCTTTTGTTTGGCTGGTGGGTGTACAACAACATCCGGAGAATCAGGCATAATCACGCGGCGCAGGAAGGCGAAACCATCCTTCAACATGCCAGGTACCTGTACCGTTTCCCGGCAGCCAGTATCGTGGTGTTTATCACTACATTGTCGTCCGTACTATCCGTACGCTATCCCATTCTTTTTACAGAAATGACCTGGGGCCTTGCTGTGATTGCGTTAACAATAATATTCCGTTCCCTTTTTCCAAAAACATTATTCCAAAGCTGGTTAATGCTGGTAGGGCTGTTGTTTGTTTATAGTCTTAATAACCTGCTGATAGAAGTGACCTATGCAGAGCAATGGGGGCTTTTGATCGGCGCCGTATTATCTATTATACTGGCGCTCCGGTTGTTAAAGGAATCGTCGCTTACCACATTTGCACAGCCCAAATACACGCGGCCGTTGTTACAGCTATTTCTCGCCACCAGTATATTCTCCCTGCTGCTGGTAGTGTTTGCCCGGGTGGGTACTGCCAAAATAATGGGGTCCAGCGCCGTTGTCAATACCGTCATGGCACTCAGCCTTTTTGCCCTTGTAAAAATACTGATGGAAGCCGTATACCTGCAGGTAGAAGCCAATAAAGACTCCAGCTCCTTCATCTCTTTTATGGATTACCAGGATGTGCAGAAAAAGCTGAAGACATTCCTGACCATATTAGCCACGCTAGGTTGGCTGGTGGTCGTTACCCGCAACGTTTATTTATACGACGCCATCTACGAAGCTACCACCGACTTTCTTTCCTCGCGGCACCAGATAGGAAGTTCTGACTTTACCTTCAGCAGCATTATCATTTTTGTGTTGGTAATATGGGTAGCCACCATCGCCTCGCAGCTGATTGCCTATATGTTTGGTAACATTGGTCAGAGCGCCAACCCGTCTAAAAAAACAAAGTTTGGTTCTGCCCTGTTGCTCTTACGTTTGGCGGTATTGGCCGGCGGTGTGCTGCTCGCGTTCGCCGCCTCCGGTATTCCCATGGACAAGCTGACCATCGTGATCGGCGCCCTGGGAGTTGGTATCGGTTTCGGCTTACAGAATATTGTTAACAACCTTGTTTCCGGGATCATTCTTGCTTTTGAAAAGCCGCTGGAAGTGGGCGATGTAATAGAACTGGGGCCCCGTTCCGGCGTAGTTAAGGAGATTGGTATCCGCTCCAGTAAAATCAGCGCCTATGACGGCTCTGAAATCATAGTACCTAACGGCGACTTCATTTCCCAACAACTGATCAACTGGACAAGAGCCAACTGGAACAAGCGGATCACCTTTACGCTTGGCGTTGGTTACGGCAGCAATATTGACCAGGTTACTGACATTATAAAATCGGCCTTTACCGACCGGAAAGATATCCTTACCGCTCCCGCTCCTTTTATTCAGCTTACTGATTTTGGGGATAACGCCGTGAATTTCAAAGTATACTTCTGGATAGGCGACCTGGATAATGCCGGACGACTTCAAAATGAGGTGATGTCGTTCATTTACACAGCTCTCAATGAGGCGGGTATAGAAATGCCTTATCCACAGCGGGATCTGCATATACGATCCGTCGATGACAGCTTGCTGAAAAAATGGGATAAACCCGGTCCCGACGGGGATGTTTAAAAAAAAATCTAAAAAAACGCAGGATACATTTTGAATTTTCATTTATAAGCCGTTATCTTTGCACTCCCGTTTTGGAGCAGCAGTCGCTACTGATAGTGGTTACAGCGGTTGGAATGGAGAGAAATGGCGAGGTAGCTCAGGTGGTTAGAGCGTTGGATTCATAACCCAAAGGTCTCGGGTTCAACTCCCGATCTCGCTACGAGGAAAAGGCTTTCAGGTAAAACTTGAAAGCCTTTTTGTTTTCCCGTAATATATAATCCTGCAATCTTTTTTTATCAAAAGCCGACCTCTCCTAATTCGATTTCACCTACTTTATAACCTAGCTCTCTTGTTGCAATTTCCTTAATCTCCCTAACCCAGATTTGCCAATCATCAGCATCTATCAACCCTGAAAAATGCAATCCTCCTGGTTCAACGGAAGCCAAAATATGTTTTTCATTTTCATCGAAACTAAACCAATAAGGAATTCCCTTTTCACCTTTTTTTTCTCCTGTTCCATAACCTAGCCAGCCTTTAAGTTGTGCATAAATGAGAGGTATTTTATCCCAAATTTCATCGGCAGCATCATACCTTATGTTCAAATTCATTTCATGATTTGTCATTTGAAGTATTATATAACCAATATAGTTTTTGTCTTGACAATACGGAATTCGTACATAATAGAAATTAATGATTACGAGCCCTAGGAATTAATCCAAGAACGGATTCCAGAAGAATACATTAAAAATGATGCAGGAGATTTATTCTTCTTTCAATAGATAACTTGTGCTTCTTCCTCCTGCATTTTCTTTTACCAGCAAGCCGCATTCTATTAAATCCTGAATATCGCGAATGGCTGTATCCTGCGAAACCTTTGTGATTAATCCCCATTTGGCTGAAGTCAGTTTTCCTTCAAACCCATCAAGCAATTTATTCAGCATAAGTTTTTGTCTATCGTTGATTGTCTGGTTCGTAGCGCGTTCCCAAAACTTTGCCTTCCTCATGACGGCCGCTAATGTTGTATTTGTTGCAGTAATCGAACGATTTAGACAGCTAAGGAACCATTCCAGCCATTCTGTGATATCAAGCGATCCCTTTTGCGTGTCTTCCAAAATATCGTAATACGCTTTTCGTTCCGCCCTGATTTGTGTTGACATGCTATAGAAACGTTTGTTGCTATCATCAGCCCGAGCAAGCATCATATCCGTGATGGCCCGGGCGATACGTCCATTCCCATCGTCAAACGGGTGAATCGTCACAAACCATAAATGCGCTATTGCTGCTTTTAACACAGGGTCCATTTTTTCCCCTGAATTGAGCCAGGTAAAAAAAGCGTCCATTTCATGTTGAAGACGCCCGGCATCCGGTGCCTGAAAATGCACTGTTTCGCGGCCCATCGGACCAGAGACAACTTGCATTGGATCTTCTTTGGTATTGTTTCGCCAGGCTGCGACGACAATCTTGTGGATCCCACTGTGTCCCGTAGGAAAAAGAGCCGCGTGCCAGCCAAAGAGCCGTTCTTGGTTTAGAACAGTAGAATGACGTTGTGTAGCATCCAACATCATTTCGACAACCCCCTCAACATTGCGATCGACTGGAACTAGTCCGGCAATATCAATTCCAAGGCGTCGTGCAATGGATGAACGCACTTGATCGGTGTTCAATATTTCGCCTTCGATTTCACTGGACTTTAAGACATCCAATGTCAGCGTTTGTAAGTTGGCTTGTTCCTGTAAGGCAAAACCAAGCCCTTCCATTCGACCTAAAAGCCGCCCTTGCTGATGGCGAACTTCCGCTAAGAGAGTGGTAACTATATTGTTATCCCATTGAAATTTGGGCCATTGTTTTAATAGATGAATATACATTCTACGCACCTTTTGCGTCGAATATAGCATATAATCTTCGCATTGCAAGATTTTTCCACGCATAATATGCGGTGAATATACGCCCTATTCACCGCATCATATCACAGAAAATTAATATCTTGGAATATGAAAAAAATCACGTTGATCTGCTTTTTAATAGCAGCGGCTATTTCCCTGAACGCACAGCAATTGACCTATAACAATCCTTTGGCTGTTGATCTTGGAGACCCATATGTATTACATGTCAAGAACGACAAATACTATATGTATGGGACCGGTGGCGCTACGAATGGCTTCGCAGCTTATTCTTCTACCGATCTGGTTAACTGGAAAAACGAGGGCCAGGTGTATTTTCATAACAACAAAAATGGCTGGAGCGATCCGAAAGCCGCCTGGGATGGTGCTTATTGGGCGCCGGAAGTATATGCTATAAATGGGAAATACTACATGTTTTACAGTGCCCAATGGAAAGATAATCCAACCGCTGAAGTCGAAAACTTTCGTATAGGTGTTGCAGTGGCTGATAAACCAACCGGACCATTTATCGATGTAAATAACAAGCCCGTTTTTGATCCTGGTTATCCCATCATCGATGCAAATGTGCTGTTCGAAACAAATGGAAAAGTATACCTCTATTATTCCCGTTGTTGCTACAAACATCCTGTACAGAGTGAAGTAGCTGCCTGGGCAAAAAACAAAGGCTGGTTCAATGAAATTGAAGAAAGCTGGGTATATGGGGTAGAATTAAAACCAGATCTCAGTGGCGTAATCGGTGAACCGGTGCTACTATTGCGCCCGCCAGTCAGCATGAAAGATAAACAGGCTGAATGGGAAAGCCGCTCGGTTACATCAAAAGAAGTGAACCGCCGCTGGACTGAGGGTTCCACCATCTTCAGAAAAGGGAATACCTATTACATGATGTATTCTGCCAATTACTATGGAGGCAAAAACTATGCGGTAGGTTATGCTACATCTAAAAGTCCTTTAGGGCCTTTTAAAAAAGCAGCAAACAACCCTGTACTGCAAAAAAACACTGAGCAAGGCGGGGTGGTAACAGGTACCGGCCATAATAGCATCACGTATTCACCAGATGGTAAAGAAATGTTTTGTGTATACCATGGCCGCACCTTGAAAACGGGTGATAAGCGGGTTGTTTTCATAGACCGGATGAATATATTGCCAGATGGGAAACTGGTGGTGCATGGTCCAACAACAGCAGTACAACCGTTTCCAAGTGGGATTAAATAGCATCGTCACAATACAGCATTAGTAACCTTATGAAATATATCCTTACTGTACTTATTATTCTCTTCTGCTTCCCAGCGGTATTTTTCGGACAAGAAATGAAGGGAGTTGCCATGCTCTCAAAAGAACGATTGCTGGATGTTGATGCCTATCATGTATTCCGGACAAACAAATATCTTGATTTCAAAGATATGGTTGAGATAAAGAAGTCTATTGACGGAACACCCTACCAGACAACAGATCTCAGGAAGAAATACGGATCGACGGATTGGAGTAAAATTGAAAATGAAGATGCATCTACCTACCAGGTAAAGAATAATCCCGACATAAAATATGAATTTTCAAACGGAAGCATGACCGCAAGTTATACCTATGATGAATCCCTGGTAAACCTACACGGCGAGGTAAAGACCGTATATAGTGCGAAAGGTTTTGTACTTCTCCTTGAGAAAAAAAGAACATTCGCTGCAGACGGGCGTACCGAAACGGAATCTGTTATTAACGAGTTCGACAACAGTAACCGGGTGAAAAAGATCATCAGTCGTTTTGAAAACAATAAGGATCAGTCTAAAAATAAGGAGGCTGTAGTTAATGTGGATTACAAAGAAAATGAGATCGTTATCAACAGTAACAATGGGACTATGAAATGCGAACTTGTTCCTGCAAAAGAACGGGGATTATTTTACTCTGATTTGTCGGCCCGGGAAACGGCCAGTCAGTTTAGATACATACTGGGAAATAATATGCCGGGAAATGCCCGGAAATACTGTACCGGACACGCCCTGGAAAAACTATCCAAGCCTGTTTTAAGGAAACAGGTAACCAGCATTTCTTTTGTGAGTGGAACCGGAAGAATTTCCAGTGAAAAAGAAAGCGAGATCGATGACCAATGGAGGGTAAATTATGCTGATGGCAGTGAAGCTTCCATGAATGTGAAGTTCAGTTTGATCCAGACGGAAAATGGATGGCGCATCAGTGACTTTGTTCTCCCGGAAGAATAAAGCATTGCTTACAATAACCAGCTGGTTGCTGACAGTCATTCATCCCCCGCTTTGGGCAGTCTCACATGAAAAGTCCGCATGGATGTCAGGGAGCCTTTACTTTCCAATTTCCCGGCTTCAATGAGGGCTTTCATTCTTCCGGAAATTAAAAATTCGCTCAGGCTATTTCGGGGGTCATGTAACCCCATGGTGTGGCCCACTACTCTGACAGCCGTCTTCCATCGCCGGTCACAATAATTTATGATCTCGCTATCGTGGGCCGACAGGTCCAGAAATTGTAATTGGCCCTGTTCATCACATTCTCTTAATAATGCAGGATTGGCAACAATGCTCGTATATTCCTCTGCCAGTTCTTTCCGTTTCGCCAAATTCAGTGGCTCAGCCCGGGTAATAAAATGAGGCAGCTCTTCGAGAGAATGCGCTGATATGCTGTGATACCCATAAACAGGAGGCACCTTCACCAGTGATACATTCACGGGAATACCCTCCAGCCAATGGCAAGCCATCCGTACAAACACATAATCACCACCCTCAGTGCCTGTCCATATTACCAGCCGGCTCACCGGCATATCACGTAACCGGGCCTGCAGGCTACGCCAGGGCTCGAAAGCATCTGTCTTGTGTTTATACAGAAATTCCCCCTGATCATCAAAGCACAATGCTTTCAAAAATGCTATCCGTTTTCTACCGTCTCCTAAAGGCCCTATAGAAGGAATTTCATCGATGGCGATCACTTCACCCGTCAGCATTTTTTCCCTGACAGACCAACGAAGAGCTCCTGCAATACCTAAGTTTGCGACAATATGCAAATCCGTCATACAAACTTTCATTCAAAGTGAATTCTAATTAGGATTACTTCCACCCTCCCTGCTTATACCTTATCATCACCTTCAACAATATCTTAAACACAAAATAAGCCGTCACTTTATTCTGATGCAGCATAAATGACCGCATTGCCTGTTCCAGCGCCTGGCGGGGACTCCTATACTTGTGATAAGTCATATCGGATGTACGGGCGAAATACACTGACCAGTGGTGCTTCGCTTTTCGCTTCAGCTGTTGTTGCTGTTGCGCCGGAAGGTAGGCTTGTATGGTGTTGATCACCTTTACAATGTCTTTGATATGCTGGCATGACAGAAAATAACGGCTGGTAATGTTGGTGGTATGCACACGGTATGCTGCAAGCTCCAGAGGCGTATAGGCTACGGGATAGTGTGCCGCTATTCTCACCCACATCTCCCAGTCTTCTCCATAATGAATACCAAAAAAACCACCCAGGTGTTCATACACGGATCGCTTTACTACTACTGCGGGGGGCTGCAGTCTTTGTTGTTCTGCGATGGCAGGCAGCCAGTTGTTGATAATACCCGGTGTCGGGGATAATACGTTTCCGCCCCATAAATAATTGCCGTCCTCATCTATATATGAATAGCCGGTACACACGGCGCCGGCTTCGGGATATTGCTCAAACAGTTTGGCAGTAGCGGCATATAAGCCATCACCTGCCATGTCGTCGCCATGCAACAGGTGTATATATTGTCCCCTGGCACGGTTTAAACAGGTTTCAAAATTACGCAGACTTCCACGGTTTTCCGGCTGCCGGTAAAACGCCACACGTCCTTTGCCAATAGCAGCTACGAGTGCTTCTACGTCTGCATCGGTGCTGCAATCGTCTACTACTTCAATCTGCATCAGCTCCGGACCAGGGTCCTGCCTCAGCACACTTTGCAGGGTGGCGGCGAGATAGTGGCTGCAATTATAAGCAGGTATCATCACCGACCATAGCGGACGATGCACATCGGCAGGAACAGGTTGTATTAACGGGGGCGTTCCAGGTGTCCGCTCATTTATCTTCATTCATGCTTTTTTTAGTATAATACAATTTCCAGTTATTAAGACCCTGCTGCAAAGCAAGTCTTTCTTCTTCATTCTGCAACACCGGTACCTGTTTGTTTAATACCAGCTGAGCCCATTTCAACATCCGTGTTTTATTGGCAGACATATTTTTGTCATGAATACGATAAGCACAAATTCTGTTATTGTGATGAAAAACGGGCATATACCGCGCGATTCTCAGGTTGATGTCATAGTCCTCACATACCTTTATCCGGGTATCAAAATGAAAATGGAAGAAGAGGTCGCGCCTATACAGGATACAAGATTCCATGCCAATAAAATTTCCCTGCAACAACGACAGATATCCGTCTCCGTTATTATGCACGGTTTTCAGAAAAGCCCCTGTTTTATCTACCCGGTCATGCGCACCGGAAATAAATCCTGCAAACGGGAATAATCCAAAGTAAAAAAGTTGTTGCGCTGCTGCTCCCGGATACAGGTAATCATCTGCATCCAGGAAAATGAGAAATTGACCTTTACTATGCTGTACGCCTATATTCCGTGCGGCCGACAACCCCACGCGTTCAACCCGTCTATATACAATCTGTTCGGCATAAGACGCACAAACGGCTGCGGTATCGTCGGTTGATCCGTCATCTATCACGATCACTTCCATATGCGGCCAGGTTTGTTCAAGTGCACTGCTGATCGCCTGTTTTAAATATTGCGCATGGTTATAACAGGGAATAATAACAGAAACAAGGCTATGCTCATTGGTCTGAACAGGTTGGTGAAGTTCCGGTGGGAATACCTTGATATCCTGTCGTTGCAATTGTTTATGTTGCTTATAGAATCGCAGGCCGGAATAGCAACCTTTCACTTCCATCATAATATGACGAAGGTTTTCGTCATGATTACGCAGCAACCACTGTTTTAGCCGTTTGAGATAATAATGTGGTAATCCTCTGTACAAGCGTCGTAGTTCTCCCGGTTGCCCATAATTTTCGTGCTGTACCAAGAGTGCGCTGACATGTCCGCGCATATAACCGAATAGTTGTTGACGCAAAGCGATATCGGAAGAACGATGTTCATGAAATACATATAGTTCCGGCACGTAATAACAGTTCCAGCCTTCGGCGAGTACACGGTACCACATTTCAGAGTCACCGCTGCAGCCGGAGGCGCCAACATCCAGTCTTTCGTCAAAAAAGCCAGCCAACAGAAAGGCCTCTTTCCGGAAAGCCATGTTAGCACCGGCGCCCACGTCCCATGCGGGTACACCGTAAGGGCTATGATCAAGAAAATAGCGATGATCAAACCGGCGGGGCAGATACCCTTTATTAAACCCCCATTTTTTTTCAAAGATGTATTGTGCATGCGTATCCAGGGAGGCTGGTATAACGAGGCCGGTAACCGCCATCGTTAGCGGATCGCTGAAACAGGCTTTGAGATTAGTTATCCAGCCGGCCGGAATCTGAACATCATCATCAGTATAAGCGACAATATCGCCGGTTGCGGTGCGGGCGCCGGTATTGCGGGCTATGTCAAGTCCTTTCCTTTTTTCACGCACATATCTTACCGTAGGGAATTTACGTGTAACCTTGAGGGTGGCATCATCATCCGGTGCATTGTCTATTACTACCAGTTCAAAATCCTGGTCTGTGCATGACAGGAGGGATTGCAAACAGGTAGCTAATGATGCCGGCCGGTTGCGGGTGCATATCACCACCGACAGGCTGACTTCAGTTTTGTTGGTGTGAAGCGATGATCCATGCTGCCGGTAGTAGTCGAGTGCAGGTTGAATGGCCAGCCGTAGCTTTTCACGCGCATCTTCGCGCGGCGCTATCCAGGCATGGCCGAGCGGAATATTATTCCACCACACCACCACATACTGCTGACTGGTAACTGATGCCAGGTCATCCAGTGCTGCAAGCTGTATATGAGATATTTTATACAACATTTTGCTGATTTAAAATCACGGGAAAATCGGGGCGTACATAGCCCATCCATTTCCCGAACCACGCGGTGTTTTCACGATAGTCTTCCACATTAAATGAAAGACAGCCTTCAAAATAAAAAAGACGTGTAGTCGTATCTTTTACGAACACTACGGAGAGATAATAAGCGCCATCGTTGAGGAAAAGATA
>Ga0209436_100862_pt1 | contig 12138 bp, 10 predicted proteins | sample AraplaF_Cvi_mTSA_FD_184263 | JGI IMG/M metagenome (GOLD analysis project Ga0209436, IMG submission 184263) | Arabidopsis root microbial communities from the University of North Carolina, USA - plate scrape MF_Cvi_mTSA (SPAdes) (version 2) | ecosystem: Host-associated > Plants > Roots > Endosphere...
GAAGGCATCGCGCAATCCGAAAAAGTCGGCGATTACGTCTCGCGCGACCTGCTGCTCGATATCCTGAAAGATACCGAAGAGCACATCGAATGGCTGGAAACCCAGATCGACCTGATCGGCAAGATCGGCATCCAGAACTACCTGCAATCGCAGATGTCGGAAGCTGAGTAATGCCCTACCAGAGTCCGGAATTGCTGCGCCGCCTGCTGCGCGCAAAAGACCGGATGGACGGTGCCTCGCACGAGGAATGGCCGGTAAGCCGCCTGGCGGAAGTGAGCTGCGTCTCCGCGACGCACTTCGCCCGCTCGTTCAAGGAGGCTTTCGGCCTGCCTCCCCACCGCTACCTGCTCACGCGCCGCATCGAGCGCGCCGTGACGCTGCTGCGTGAAACTGACCTCCCCATCACCGATATCGCCTATTCCACCGGTTGGAACAGCATTGGCACGTTTGGCCGTACTTTCCGCGACATTACCGGCAAGAACCCGGGCGACATCCGCGAACAGGTGCGCGCCGAGGCTGAGCAGGCCGGCCGGGTACCCGCCTGCGTGCTGAGCGCCGCGCACCGCCCCGACCTCACAATGGCAGTTTCGGAGAAGCGGCGCCAGGAAAGCGTCCCTACAATGGAGTCTCACTTAAAGGAGACCACCCCATGACTCAAGGTATTCAAACTGTAGGCCTGTATGTCCGTGACCAGGATGAAGCGCTGGCGTTCTATGTCGACAAGCTTGGTTTCAAGGTGCATACCGATGTGCGCAACGGCGACTACCGCTGGCTGACCGTGCAGCATCCCGACCAGCCATCGTTCCAGCTCGGCCTGTACGTGCCAGGCCCGCCGGTGCATGACGCCGCCACCGCGCAGGCGCTGAACGCACTGGTTGCCAAAGGCGCGATGCCGCCGATGGTGCTGGAAGTAGACGATTGCTTCGCCGTCTATGACAAGCTGCACCAGAAAGGCGTGGAGTTCACGCAAGAACCGGTGGAACGCTACGGCACGGTCGATGCAGGCTTCCGCGACCCGTCGGGCAATGGCTGGAAAATGATCCAGACCCGCCGCAAGGTGGCCGCGGCTTAATCCAGGCCCCAGGCCGAGCGCCAGGGCGCGTAGAACGCCGGATCCGGCGATACAGCGCCCGCAATGCCGCACACGGCGCCGGCAAAGGCGTTGGCGCGTTCCAGGATCAGCGGCATTTCCCAGCCGCGCGCGCGTCCCGCCAGGAACACGGCGGCAAACGCATCGCCCGCCCCAACCGAATCGACAAACTGCGCCGGCTTGCTGGCGCGGTGGTCAACCACACGCGAGCCATCGGCGCCGAAGTACATGGCGCCGCGCTCGCCCAGCGTGACCAGCAAACCCTGGATGGAGAAATTGTGCATCATGGCGCGCGCTTCCGCTTCGACGGCGGCGCAGTCCATGTCGACCGTATCGGGGCAGGTATGGCAGTACCAGGAGAAAAGCGCCTGCAGTTCGTCCTCGTTGACCTTGACGATCTGCGCCCGCTGCAGCGCGTCGAACACTACAGCTTCGTCCGCGCCGTCGCGCAGGTTGAGGTCGAGGAAATGCTCGGCATCGGCGGCGCCATCCAGCACCGCGTTGAGCGCGGCGCGCGACGCCGGCTCGCGCTGGGCCAGCGTGCCGAAATAGACGGTGTCGGGAGAGAAAGCGCGCATCACATCGACTGCGGCTGCCGCCTCGATGTGGTCGTAGGCCTGTTCGGCCAGGATATGGAAGCGATGCCCGCCGTTGCCGTCACGCTCCACCAGCACGCGGCCGGTCGGATGCGGGCCGTGCTGCAAGCCTTCGGTGCTCATGCCAAAGCGCTCGAACGCCTCCCGCACCTGGCTGCCGTAGGGATCGTTGCCGACCCGTGTGACCATCAGGGCGGGCAGGCCCAGCGCCGCCAGGTTGCGCGCCACGTTGAACGGGGCGCCGCCGACGACTTGCTGGTCGCCAAAATCATCCAGCAGGGCTTCGCCAAATACCAGTACTCGCTCTGACATCGCAGCCCTCCCCTTGTTGATCGGCTCGGGCTATTTTAGCAAAACAGCCTCCTGGCGCACCGCGGCATCTGCCAGCGGGCGCGCAGCCCTCAGCTTGACGAACAGCACCGCCACCGCAGCACACAGCAGCAGGGCACCGGCCAGGCGCACCACGTTGGCAGGGTCGCCGTGCAGCAAGCTGCGGTAATACAGTGGCAAAGTGAAAATCTGGATGATCATCGGGATCACGATGAACATATTGAAAATGCCCATGTAGACGCCGGTGCGCTCGGGTGGAATGCTGCCTGCCAGCATCACATACGGGTTGCCCATGATGCTGGCCCAGGCCAGCCCGATTCCCAGCATAGGCCACAGCAGATGCAGCGGTTCGCGAATCAGCGGAATGCACAGCATGCCCGCGCCGGCTGCCGCCAGGCAGAGGCTGTGCGTGATCTTCGGCCCGAAGCGGCGCGTGAACGGCACCAGCGCGAAGGCGGCGATGAAGGCGACGAAGTTGTAGAAGGCGCCCACCTGGCCATTCAGCAGGCCAGCTTCGCGGAAGCCCGCCGAAGCGGGGTCGGTGGTCTTGTAGATCGACGATGCCAGCGCCAGCATGATGTACTGCCAGTAGCAGAACATGGCATACCACTGGAACAGCTTGACCACGGCCAGCTGCTTCATGGTCGGCGGCATGTCGCGCAGGGCATCGGCGATTTCCTGCAGTGTATGGCGCCAGCCGGTCGGCTTGGCACGCAGCTCAGCCTTTTCCTCCGGGGACAACGGCAGCTCGGGCGTGGTCCAGCAGCTCCACAGCACCGACGCAATCGAGAACACTGCCCCCAGCAGGAAGGCGCCGATCACGGTGTAGGGAATATGGTGGCTGTTGACGGCATCGCGGCTGGTGCCAAGGTAGACCAGGATGGATGGCGTGAGGTAGGCCAGCGTCTGCCCCAGTCCCGTGAACGCGCTCTGGGTCAGGAAACCAAGCGAATGCTGGCGCACGGCCAGGCGGTCGCTGACGAAGGCGCGATAGGGCTCCATCGTCACGTTGTTGGCGGCATCGAGGATCCACAGCAGGCCGGCGGCCATCCACAGCACGGGGCTGAAAGGCATGGCCAGCAAGCCCAGGCTGCAAATCAGGGCACCAATCAGGAAGTACGGTGTACGGCGCCCCCAGCGCGAGACAGTGCGGTCACTGAGCGCACCGATGATGGGCTGCACCAGCAGGCCGGTGACGGGACCGGCCAGCCACAGGTAAGGCAGGCTGGCCTCGTCGGCGCCCAGGTATTTGTAGATCGGACTCATGCTGCTTTGCTGCAGACCGAAGCTGAACTGGATGCCGAAGAAGCCGATGTTCATGTTGACGATCTGCCGGAACGACAGATGCGGTTTGTGCTGCATCATCGTGTGGCTCCTTCCGCTGTGGCTTGCCAGCGCTGGGTCCAGGGTTCGTAAAACGCCAGGTCTTGCGGTACTGCACCGGACAGGCTGCAGATAGCGCCTGCGAAGGCGTTGGCGCGCGCCATGGTCAGCGCCAGGTCCCAGCCTTGCACGTAGCCATGCAGGAAGACGGCGGAGAACGCATCACCCGCGCCGACCGTGTCGACCAGTTTGTAAGGCTCCTCGTTGCCATGCTCGCGGATCACGCGGCCCTCGGCATCAATATACATCGCGCCGCGCGGGCCGAGGGTGACGAGCATGGCCTGCAGGTTGAATTTTTCGATCAGCAGCGAGCAGGCCGGGGGCAGCTCGGGATCGTGGGCGCGCACCAGCTGCGGGCCGTTTGGTGCATACCAGGACAGCAGGGCCGCCAGCTCGTCCTCATTCACCTTCAGGATGTCAGCGTAGCGCAGCGATTCATAGACGCTGCGCTCGGTGTATTGGCCTTCGCGCAGGTTCAGGTCAAGGTAGCGTGTTGCCTGGCTGGCTTCCAGCAGTTCGATCAGCGCGGTGCGCGAAGTCAGGTGGCGCTGGGCCAGGGTACCAAAGTACAGCACTTGCGGCCTGGCCGGTTCGAACGCGGCGCGCGCGGAGGCCGCCTCGATATGGTCATACGCCTGGCCTGGCAGGATGTGGAAGGCGTGGCCTTGCAACCCGCGCTCAACCACCACGCGGCCGGTAGGCCAGGTGGGGTCGGTTTGCAGCCCCCATTGCGGCATGCCGTAGCGCTCGAATTCTGCGCGCACGGCGGCGCCGTTGGCATCCTGGCCGATGCGCGTAATCATCAGCGCCGGCGTGCCGAGGGCGGCCAGGTTGCGCGCTGCATTGAAGGGCGCGCCGCCAACCACCTGCTCGTTGCCGAAATCATCGACGAGGGCTTCGCCGAACATTGCCACACACATGGCGGTCTCCTGTTGTCAGTGATTGCGCTCGAGCCAGAGCATGGCCCATGGCGCCAAAGTGATTTCGCCGGACAGCGCACGGCGCCCGATGGCGTCGGTCCATTGGTCCTGCAGCGCGAACTGCTGTGGCTTGCCCGAGAAATTGTAAAGCGCCAGGAAGGCTGGGCCACGCTGCAGCGCCAGCACCGCCGGTGCTGACGGCAGCAGCGAGCGCGGCTCGCCGGCCGCCAGTGCCGGCAAGCGCTGGCGGGCTGCGACCAGTTCGCGCAAGGCAGCGTAGACGCGGCCGGCTTGCCTGTCCCTGTCGTGGCGCTCAGTGAAGCGCTGCTCGTCCAGCATGGGGCGCTGCAGCCAGCGGCTGTCCATCGCACGGTCGGGGCGCTGGCGGAAGCTGTAATCGTTCGTCTGCCCCAGTTCGTCGCCCATGTACAGCACCGGCAGAGCGCCAAAGCCGAGCACAAGGCCGTGCAGCAGCAGCAGGCGGCGCAAGGCCGGCGCTTCCGCGCCTGCGCCGGCAGACACTGCGCCGTCCGGACCTTCGAGGCCGACCAGGCTGGCCGCCATGCCGTTGCTGCCATGCGCAGCGTGCGGGTCGCTGCTCTGGAACGCCTCGCCGCGCGCAAAGCTGCCCTCCGCGCCTGCGAAGAAGCGCGAGATGGCGGCAAGGCGCACTTGCGGATCGCGTTCGCCCTCGGCGGCTTCCACACGCAGGACATTCCAGCCGATGTCGTCATGGCAGCGCACATAACTGAGCCAGCTGGCGTGTGGCGGCAGCGGCGGCGTGCCGGCAACCACACTGCGCAGCAGCGAGGCATCCTGCTCCGCCAGCGAACCCCAGGCCGCCGCCATCAGGCTGCTGTGGTAAGCGATGTGGCATTCCGGCTGTGCGGCCTGGCCGAAGTAGGCCGGCAGCTCACGCATCGGCACGATCGCCTCGGCCTTCAACAGCACGCCCGGTGCCGCGATGGAGGCCAACGCACGCAGTGCCTGCAGGATCAGGTGCGCCTCCGGCTGGTTCATGCAGTTCGTGCCTTCCCGCTTCCACAGGAAGGCCGTGGAATCGAGGCGGAACACTTCAATGCCCCGGTTGGCCAGCCGCAGCAAGGTAGCTGCCATGGCGGCAAACACGTCCGGGTTCGACCAGTTCAAATCCCACTGGTAGGGATAGAAGGTGGTCCATGCCCAACCACCCAGCGCCGGCACAAAGGTAAAGTTGCCGGGCGCCGCCTGCGGAAACACTTGCCCCAGCGTGCGCTCGTAGGCATCGGGTTGCGAACGGTCCGGGAACACATGGAAGAACGCGCGCAGCCGCTCATCACCTTCACGGGCCCCGCGCGCCCAGGCGTGGTCATCCGCCACGTGGTTCAGGATGAAATCAGAGCACAAGCTGATTCCGGCGCTGCGCAGGTCGGCCGTAAGCGTCTCCAGGTCGGCATTGCTGCCGAAGCGCGGGTCGACTTCATCAAAGCTGGCCACCGCAAAGCCGCCATCATTTTCCCCCTCGCGCATCTTCAGGAACGGCAGCAGGTGCAGGTAGCGCACGCCGAGTTCCTGCAGGTGCGGGATGCGCGCAGCGACACCGCGCAAGTCGCCGCCCAGCCGGTCAACGTAGCTGCAGTAGCCGAGCATCTGCTGCCCGAGAAACCAGTCCGGCTGCGCAGCGCGCGCCGCATCCAGCGCCACCAGCGCCGGGCTGCGCGCACCGTGCAATTCGCCGATGGCGGACAGCAGGCTGCCATACCACTGCTCGAATCCTGGCATGCCGCCGTACAGGCTATGCAGGCAGCTGTGCAACGCCGTGCCGTGCGCCGCATAGCGCCGTGCGGCTTCCACACGGCGTGCCTCCGGCATGGCGTTGAGCAGTTGAAGGATGGATGAAGACATCGGCATTGCAGTTTCCAGGTCAGAAGGAGTAATTCAGGCCCATCTTCACGGCGCGGCCGCCGATCGAACGCGCGGCATGGCCGTCGCCCTCAACCTCGGTATAGCCGATCCTGTTGAACAGGTTATTGACGCTCAGCGACAGGCTCAGCTGCGAATTGAACTGGTAGCGCGCAAACAGGTTCACCGTGTGGAAGGCAGGCATATGGATGGTATTGGCATCATCGGCCCACGAATGCCCGGTGCCAACCACGCTGCCGCCTACCGTCAGCGGGCCGGCGTTGTAGCTCGGTGCCACCTGATAGGTGATGCGGGCCTGGCGGCGCGGCGTGTGGCCGATGGTGGATTCCTGTCCTGCTGCGGCGCCCACGATCTCGGCGTCAGTCCAGGTCAGGCCGCCGTTGATGCGGAAGTCGCCCAGGCTCCACGCCGCTTCCAGTTCTGCGCCCTTCGCGTCGTAGCGGTTGGCAGTGCTGATCTGGGTCGTGGCCTCGAAGTTCGATTCATCGGTCTTGGCGCGGAACAGTGTCAGGAAAGCGCTGGTACTGCCGGAACGCCATTTGACGCCGCCTTCCACCTGGCGCACCGTATTGATGTTGATCGGCGCGCTGCCATCGAGTGGCGTACCGAACAGGATGCGGTCGGCGTTGAAGGCCACGCCATCGCTGACGCGGGCGAACAGCGCCAGGTCGCGATTGAGCTGGTAATTGCCGCCCACCGAATACGAGGTGTGGTGGATCTTGTAGTCGACCAGTTGCTCATTGGCCGGCTCGTAGACCAGGCCATTGCTGGCGATATTGGCGGTGCCGTTGGCGCGCTGGCGGTCCTGGCGCACGCTGGCGTCAAAGTTCAGCGGGCCTTTTTCCCAGCCCACGTTCAGGTAGGGCGAGAGCAGTTTGTATTCCATGTCCACCGCGCGCATGCAGCAGCCGCCCCAGGCCGGGCCGACATAGCCGGGCGTCGCGGATGCGGTCTGCAGCAAGGCCGGCTTGTCGCCCGTGAGCTGCATCAGGTACTCGTTGAAGTTCCAGGTCAGGCCCAGTTTCTGCAGGGAGGTATACAGGCCGCCGGTGGCAGTCAGCTTGCCGCCGTTAATGGCGAAGGCCTTGGCCAGCTTCAGGTCGTTCAGCGTATTGTCGGCATTGTCGATCGACGTGTTGAATACCACGGCGGAGAAAGCCATGCCGTTGTAGGCCTTGCCTTTATCCGGACCGGTGGCGATCACATAACTGCCCGCCACGCCGTTATTGGCGGGGAAGACGCCGAGGAAGCGGCCACTGTTGTTCGCCTTGCGGAAGTTGTCGCTCAAGGTCATGCCATTGCCAAGGTCGAAAGACGCGGCAATACCAAAGCTGTCGCTCTTCACGCGCAGGCCGTCGTTGACGTTGCTGGAGACCTTGCCGTTTTCCCTGGTCAGCGAGATGTCGCGCGTCCAGTAAGGCGAATAGAAAGTAACGTCGCGCGGATCGATGCCGGGAATCTCGCTGATGCGGCCATTGGTGACGCGCACCGGCACAGGCAGCGCGGTCGGGGCCTTGTCGTCCAGGTGCTTGAAGGACAGCCTGATCCAGCCGTTCGACAATTCCTGCGTAATATTGCCGCGGATTTGCCCCCCTTCCTGCGTGTTCATGCCGGTATTGCGCTGGCCTTCACCGGTGCGGTAATGGCCGCCGATGAAGAAGCGGGTCTTTTCAGCCAGGCGGCCGCCGTAGTCGAAATCGTAGCGGGTCTCGTCGTAGCCCAGGCCACGCTGGACGCCGATGTTGCCGCCCTGCTGTTCGCCGGTCTTGCTGATGAAGTTGATGATGCCGCCCGGCGAGTTGGTGGCCAGGGTCGAAGCCGAACCGCCGCGCACCACTTCCAGGTGATCGAGCGAACCGTCGATCTTCACGTAGCTGTCCGGCGTGATGAAGTTGAAGTCGCCCGATTGCAGCACGGGCAGGCCATCCTCCTGCATCTGCACATAGCGCGCACCGCCGGCGGAAATCGGCACGCCGCGCACGGTGATGTTGGCGTTGCCCTCGCCCCCCGAAGATTCGGCACGCACGCCGGGCACGGAGCGCAGCACGTCGGCAGCGCTGGTTGGGACGGACAGCGAAATGGCTTCCGACTCCATGGTGCTGACCGAAACGCTGGAGCGCATCTTGGAACTGCGGCTGGCGGTGCCGGTGACCACCACGCGTTCGAGCTTCAAGCCATCGGCCGGTGCTGCGGCTGGCGCAGCAGCCTGGCCGTCGGCCGTGGCGGTTTGCGGGACGGCTTCCTGGGCGAATGCGGGTTGGGCGAATGCAGCAGCGATGGCAGCAGCCATGCAGCCGCGCTGGGCTGTACGTAAAACCATTGTCTCCTCCGTTTTGGGGCTTATTAATCGGCCGATCCGGCCGCGTCTGTCATCTGCAGATGCCTCATTATTCATCAGCTTTTTGCAAATTGCAATCGATTGCAAAGAATATTTGCAGAACGCTCGTGCTAAGGCTCGCTGCAAAATGCAAACGGTTGCAATCAGCGCGAACTGGCGCGCTGGATCAGGGAGGTGGGAAGTTCGACCGAACGCGCCGACTGGCCCTCGGTCTGCGCCAGCAGGGCCGCCACCATGGCGCGCCCGGCTTCCTGCACGGGCTGGCGCACCGTGGTCAATGGAGGATGGAAATAGGAAGACAGTTCGATATCGTCATAGCCGACGACCGCCACCTCGCCCGGCACGGAGCGGCCCTGCTCACGCAAGGCATTAATGGTCATCATGCCCAGCAAGTCCGAGCAGGCAAACACCGCGTCATACCGCACCTCGCGCCGCGCCAGTTCGGCTACGGCCTCGCGCCCGCCCTCGGGCAGGAAGGAAGCGGCCACGCACAGTCCGGGATCCGCCGCGATGCCGGCCGCCTGCAAGGCCGCGCAATAGCCCCGGTAACGCTGCTCGACTTCCGGCAGGCGCGTGTCGCCAAAGAAGGCTATGCGGCGCCGGCCTCCAGCCAGCAAATGCTCGGCAGCCAGGCGGCCGCCGCTGACGTTATCGCCGCCAACAGTGCAGTACAGCTGCTGCGGCATCTGTGCGCCCCACACAACCAGGGGCACGTGGCGCGCCGCCATTTCATTCAACTGGTCGTGATGGCCCCACTGGCCGATCAGGATGATGCCGATGACACGGCCCGTGTCGAAGGGCGTGGCGGCAGTGTCGAGCTGCTCGGCGTCGACGCGCGACAGCAGCATGTCGAAGCCCTGCTCCGTCAGCGCATCGGCCAGGGAGCCGATCATCGACAGGAAAAAGGGATCGGAAAGGCTCTGGTGCACCTTGGCGTCCGACGGCACCACCACGGCCACCGAGCGGTTCTGCTTCAGCCGCAGGTTCTGCGCACCGACGTTGATGGTGTATTTGAGCGAACGCGCCAGCTCCATGATGCGGGTGCGCGTTTCCTCGTTGACCAGCTTGCTGCCGGCCAGCGCGCGCGATACGGTGGAGGTGGACACACCCGCCAGGCGGGCGATGTCCGCCATCTGCAGGCGTTCCTGGGACGGTGGCTTGGCTGCCATGCGAAACGGCGTTTAAGCCTGGGGGACGGTGTCTTTGAAGGACTGGCGTTCGGACAGCTTGTCGAACAGACGGCCCAGGTTCGGGTGTTTGGCGCGCCAGTCGATTTCCGGGAAGCGGAAGCTCAGCCAGCCCAGGCAGCAGCCGACGGCGACGTCGGCCAGCGAGTAATGGTTGCCGGCGCACCAGGCGTCGTCATCCAGGCGCTCGGACATCGAAGCCAGGCCCAGTTCAACTTTTTGCATCTGACGCGCGATCCAGGCTTCGCTCTGCTGCTCTTTCGGGCGCTGGTTGCGTTCCAGGCGCATCAGCACTGCCGCATCCAGCACGCCATCGGCCAGCGCTTCCCAGCATTTGACGTTGGCGCGCTCGCGGCCATTCGGCGGCAGCAGCTTGGAAACCGGCGACACGGAGTCCAGGTACTCGACGATCACGCGCGAATCCTGCATGGCATAGCCGTCTTCCATGACCAGGCATGGCACTTTGCCGAGCGGATTCAGTTTCTGGATGGTGGTGTCCGGCGCCCAGACATTTTCCAGTTCCAGTTGATAGTCGAGTTTTTTTTCCGCCAGGACGACACGAACCTTGCGTACATAAGGACTGGCGAGAGAACCGATTAGTTTCATAGATGCTGAAAGTGGAGAATTAGACAACAGTATAGCATCGCACCCAAATAGCAGGCGCAGCGCAGTGGCAGGGGACGAGGAGCGGCCAATGGTAAAATCCTGTTTTTTCCCGCCTCCCTCCCAGCATTATCATGACAACTCCTTACTCCACCCTGTCGGCCCTGTCCCCGCTGGACGGCCGTTATGCTTCGAAAACCGACAAGCTGCGCCCGATCCTGTCCGAATCCGGCTTCATGCACCACCGCGTGAAAGTGGAAATCGCGTGGCTGCAGGCGCTGTCGCTGGCCGGTTTCGCCGAGATCAAGCCGTTCTCCGCTGCCGGCACCGCCCTGCTGGACAAGCTGGCCGCCGAGTTCACCGAAGCCGATGCCGCCCGCATCAAGGAAATCGAAGCCGTCACCAACCATGACGTAAAGGCCGTGGAGTACTGGCTGAAGGAAAAAGTAAAAGACGTGCCAGAGCTGGTGGCCGCCTCCGAGTTCATCCACTTTGCCTGCACTTCGGAAGACATCAACAACACCTCGCACGGCATGATGCTGAAAGCCGCCCGTGACGGCGTGATGGTGCCGGCCCTGAACGGCCTGGTCGCCAAACTGAAGGAAATCGCCCACGCCAACGCCGAGCTGCCGATGCTGTCCCGCACCCACGGCCAGACCGCCAGCCCGACCACCCTGGGCAAGGAATTCGCCAACGTGATCGCCCGCCTGCAGCGCGCCATCGAGCGCATCGCCAAGGTGGAAATCCTGGGCAAGATGAACGGCGCCGTCGGTAACTACAACGCCCACCTGTCGGCCTACCCGTCGTTCGACTGGCCTGCGTTCTCCAGGAACGTGATCGAGCAGCGACTGGGCCTGGTGTTCAACCCGTACACCATCCAGATCGAGCCGCACGACTACATGGCCGAACTGTTCGACGCCTTCGCCCGCGCCAACACCATCCTGCTGGACCTGAACCGCGACATCTGGACTTACGTATCGCTGGGCTACTTCAAGCAAAAGCTGAAAGCTGGCGAAATCGGTTCCTCCACCATGCCGCACAAGGTCAACCCGATCGACTTCGAAAACTCGGAAGGCAACCTGGGCCTGGCCAATGCCGTGCTGAAGCACCTGTCCGAGAAGCTGCCGGTGTCGCGCATGCAGCGCGACCTGACCGATTCGACCGTGCTGCGCAATATCGGCGTGGGCTTGGGTTACACCCTGCTGGCTTATGACTCCTGCCTGCGCGGGCTGAACAAGCTGGAAGTGAATCCTGCACGCCTGGAAGCGGACCTGGATGCGTCGTGGGAAGTGCTGGCGGAGCCGGTGCAGACGGTGATGCGCCGTTACGGCATTGAGAATCCGTATGAGCAGTTGAAGGAACTGACGCGTGGTAAGGGGATTACCAAGGAAGCGCTGCGCGAGTTCATCAGTGGGCTGGCGATTCCGCAGGATGCCAAGGATCACCTGCTGGCGATGACGCCGGCTAATTACACGGGTATTGCTGCTTCGCTGGCCAAGGCCATCTAAAACCGGTAAACCAGGGTCTGACCCGCAGGGCCAGACCCTGTCTGCTCGACGGCCGCGGGGTTGGTTCTAAGTCTTTGACGTTCGTCGAAAGTCAAAGGCCTAAACCCACACCCGCGGCCGTTGCATTCACGGGGTCTGACCCTGCGGGTCAGACCCCGAATTACCGGTTTTAAGGAAGCTGTAAGCAAGTTCCGTTACCCTCTGGTATATTAGTCCTAACACGTACTATTTACCAAAGGTCACAATGGAACGCTATTCCAAAACCGCTATCGCGCTGCACT
>Ga0209436_100866_pt1 | contig 12086 bp, 11 predicted proteins | sample AraplaF_Cvi_mTSA_FD_184263 | JGI IMG/M metagenome (GOLD analysis project Ga0209436, IMG submission 184263) | Arabidopsis root microbial communities from the University of North Carolina, USA - plate scrape MF_Cvi_mTSA (SPAdes) (version 2) | ecosystem: Host-associated > Plants > Roots > Endosphere...
ATGCCAACGGTATCGAACTGCTGTCCAACGTCTGCCGTCACCGCCAGGCGCTGATGTTCAATGGCCGCGGCAATGCCGACACCATCGTCTGCCCGCTGCACCGCTGGACCTACGACCTGAAGGGCGAACTGATTGGCGCGCCGCACTTCCCGGACACCCCGTGCCTGAACCTGCCGAAAGCCAAGCTGCAGAACTGGAACGGCCTGCTGTTCGAGCAGAATGGCTACAACGTGATGGAAAAGCTGGGCAGCCTGTCGGTCACGAAGGACCTGGACTTCAGCGGCTACATGCTGGACCACGTGGAAGTGCACCACTGCGACTACAACTGGAAGACCTTCATCGAGGTCTACCTGGAGGATTACCACGTCGAGCCATTCCACCCGGGCCTGGGCAGCTTCGTCACCTGTGACGACCTGCGCTGGGAATTCGGCCAGGATTACAGCGTGCAGACGGTAGGCGTGAACCGCGGCCTGAAGAAGTCGGGTTCGGACACCTACCAGAAATGGCACGAGCAGCTGCTCAAGTTCCGCAACGGCGAACCGCCCAAGCACGGCGCGATCTGGCTCACCCTCTACCCGAACATCATGGTCGAGTGGTACCCGCACGTGCTGGTGGTCTCGACCCTGTGGCCGGAAGGCCCGAACCGCACCCGCAACGTGGTGGAGTTCTACTATCCGGAAGAAATCGTGCTGTTCGAGCGTGAATTCATCGAAGCCGAACGCGCAGCCTACATGGAAACCTGCGTCGAGGATGATGAAATCGGCGCCCGCATGGATGCCGGCCGCAGGATCCTGATGGACCGCGGCGAGAACGACGCCGGCCCTTACCAGTCACCGATGGAAGACGGCATGCAGCACTTCCATGAATGGTACCGGAGTAAGTTGGACATCTGATGCAATCACTCTGGATGTTAGTAGCCAGTTTCCTGTTCGCCGCCATGGGGGTGTGCGTGAAACTGGCGTCCGATCAATTCAGCGTGTCCGAAATGGTGATGTACCGCGGGGTGATCGGCATGATCATCCTGTTCACCATGCTCCGCCTGCAAGGCGGCACCCTCAAGACCAGCATGCCGCTGGCCCACCTGTGGCGCGGCGCGGTCGGCGTCCTCTCGCTCTGGATCTGGTATTACACCATCGCCAAGCTCCCCCTGGCCACAGCCATGACGCTCAATTACATGGCGCCGATCTGGATCGCCGTGTGGCTGTTCGGCCATGGCTGGTGGCACCGCAAGAACCGTGTCGAATGGCCGCTGATCCTGGCGGTCGGCATGAGTTTTGTCGGCGTCACCTGCCTGCTGCAGCCGGCCTTTGACGCCAACCAGCTCGGCCCCGCCCTGATGGCGCTCGGCTCCTCCGTGCTGTCGGCCATGGCGTACATGCAGGTACGCAAACTGGGCCTGGCGGGCGAACCCGAATCGCGTGTGGTGTTCTACTTCAGCGTGACCAATTTCTTCGCCGGCTTCAGCGGACATTTGCTGGAAAGCGGCTGGCACTGGCATTCGCTGGGCAATACGCGCGGCGCCTTGCTGATACTGGGCGTCGGCCTGTGCGCCACGGCCGCCCAGGTGGCGATGACGCGCGCCTACCGCCTCGGCAAGACGCTGGTGGTAGCCAACCTGCAGTACACCGGGATTGTGTTCTCCAGCATCTGGGGCGTGCTGCTGTTCAGCGACAGCTTCGGCTGGCTAAGCTGGGTGGGGATGGCGATCATCCTGCTGTCCGGTGTGGCCGCAACGTTCTACAATACGCGCAGCACGGAACGTGGCAAAGCCATTTCCGACACCGACCCGATTGCCAGCGAAGTATAAGGACCACGCATGTTCACGACCCTGATCGACGCCAACAGCCTTTCGCCGCACCTGCCCGACCCGCAATGGGTCATCCTCGATTGCCGCCACGACCTGATGAATCCCGACTTCGGCCGCAACGCCTTTGCCGAAGGCCACATCCAGGGCGCGCAATTCGCCAGCATCGATACCGACCTGTCCGGCCCGAAAGTGGATGGCAACGGCGTATTCCGCGGACGCCACCCGCTGCCGGACCGCGCTGCGTTACTGGAAACGCTGCGCCGCTGGGGCATCAACGACAACACGCAAGTCATCGCCTACGACGCGCACGGCGGCATGTACGCAGCGCGCCTGTGGTGGCTGCTGCGCTGGCTGGGGCACGATGCGGTGGCAGTGCTGGATGGCGGGCTGGCTGCATGGAGCGCGGCAGGCCAGTCCCTGACCACCACCGTTGCCGAGCGCCCGCGCGGCAATCTCGCCGACAAGCCGGCGCTGGTGCGCACGGTATCGGCAGGCGACCTGGTCGACAACCTCGAGACGAAACACCTGCAAGTCGTGGACGCCCGCGCCAACGACCGCTTCCGCGGCGAGAACGAAACGATTGATCCGGTAGGCGGCCACATTCCTGGCGCACGCAACCGCTTCTTCAAGGACAACCTGCAAGCCGACGGCCGCTTCAAAGACAGCGCCACGCTGAAGCAGGAACTGGCGCCGGTGGTCGGCGCCCCAGCCAGCGCCGTGATGCAATGCGGCTCCGGCGTCACCGCCTGCCACAACCTGCTCGCACTGGAAGTCGCCGGCCTGCCCGGCGCCGCGCTCTACCCAGGCTCCTGGTCCGAATGGTGCGCCGACAGCACCCGCCCCATCGCCACCGGCCCCGCCTGATTCCCGCCCAACAGCCCAGCCCGTGTCACACCCTGGGGTCACACCCCAACAGTGACACGGGCTCATCCGATAGACAGCCGAGGCCGTGTCACACTTGGGGTGTGACCCCAAGGTGTGACACGGGCTCGAGCGTTAGTCGCCGCCTCCGCCGCAACTGCTGCCGCAGCTGCTGCCACAGCTGCTTCCGCCGCTGTCGCAGCTGGAACTGGAGGAGTCACCGCTGCAGTCGAACGAACTGCCGCAGCCGGAGCCGCAACTGCTGCCGCTGCTATCGCTGCTGCTGGAAGCTTGCTGCCGCGCGCGTTGTTCGAAGTCGTGGAACTGGGCTGTGGTGATCAGGCCTGCGGCCAGCAGGCCGGAGGCCGCCATCTGCGGCGGGCAATGAATGTTCGAATCGAATCGCCCCAGCGCATCAAGCTGGCTGTAGCCCGGCTGTCCGCGCTTGACCGAGTAGCCATACCCGAACGGCATTTTCAACTTCTTATCCAGCAGGAAGAGCGACGGCAAGCGCGGTCCTTCCCGGTCCAGTCCTTCGGCTTGGCGTGCCCGCACCAGGCACACCGCCAGCCCGTCGTCGAGGCTGCCGCCCATGGCAGCGCCTTCCACATGCGGCACGACGCGGCCAAAGTGCTTGCGGCAGAACGCTTCCAGCTTGAGCGGCGATAAGCGCAGCCAGGCATGCCACACCGAGTCGGCCGCCTTGGAGGGCAAGGCGCAGGGCTTCTTGCCCAGTGCGGCGCAGGCGAAGAAGTCGAGCAGGCCAATCGCGGACCGGGCAAAAAAAACGGCATCTGTCGGGATGCCGTGATATTCGATGCGAGCGCTGCTTTTCCAGTAGTTGTACAGGCCAGGCGGTAATTCCTTGAGGGCTTTGCCGTGCCGCGAACGCTGCATCAGGCGCCGCGCGTACCAAGTATTCAACATTGTCCAGATCATGATGCCAGCCTATGAAAAGATTGTGACAAGTGTATGACATCGTGGCGCGCTTGCCGCACCAGATCGCTTTTCGTTGGAAATTTAAGTGAGAAAGTGTGAGTATGTTCTTGGGAGTTCGTCGGGGATAACGGACTTGTTGCGAGAGCAAACATATGAAAATCAGAACAGAGCTGGCGGCCGCGGACTTCGAAACCCAGGACATCGTCCAGATTGCCATGCGCATCAATGTGGAGGCGGGCAGCATTCATGCCTGGATCTTCCTGAAGCAGAATGGCTTCCGGGATGACGAGATCATGAACCTGCTGCGCCACACGCCCTCGTTGCGCGTCGTTCACTGACACTTACTTTTTCTTGCCGGCTTCCTTGCGGGCCCGTTCGAAGGACGGCGTCCACAGCGGGTGGCCTTTTTCGCCCGGGCTCAGGTCGAACGACTTGTCCAGCTTGAAGGCTTTGACGAACTGCTGGCGGCACAGCGTGGCGCGGTTGGTCACGCAGTAGCTGAAGGCCGTGTATTTGATCGCTTCCAGCTGGACCGGCTTGTCGGCATTGGCCAGTTCAGGCGCCGAGAGCTGCTTGATCGCGCCGTTGAAATTACCTGCCTTGTACATCTCGATGCCGGCATTGAGCGACTTGCGTGCGTCCGGCACTTCAGGTTCCGCTGGCGGCGGGGGCGGAATCACCTTCTTGACCGGCGCCGGCTGCGCCTCTTTTGCCGGCGCGGGAGCATGCGCTGGCTTGTCATTCTTCGGGCCGAGGGCTTCGCAGCCGGCCAGCAAGAGCGCGGCGGCGATCAGGAAAATCTTATTCTTCATTGTCCAAAGTCATGCTTGATGGTGACCGGCTTCTTCCCGTCCACCGTGACTTTCTGGACATAGGGTTGGAAGTTGGGGTTCTCGAGGCGCACTTCATGCTCGCCCGGAGGCAGCGTCAGTTTCTTCAAAGGCGGCGTGATGCCTTTCTGAACGCCATCGACGTAGATTGTAGCCCACGGCTGCACAGCGATGTTGAGCGTGCCGGCAGTTGGCGCGGGCGCTTCCGCCGTCGCGGCTGCAGTACCTGGTGCTGCGTTGGCCGAGGCGGCGGAAGCGGCTACCGGGGCCGCACCCGCTGCCGCGGAGGCGTTGGCGCTGCCGCCTGCGACGGCCAGCTGCTCGGGGGCTGGCGTGCTGGCGGCAGCCACCGCGCTTGCCGCTTCCGCGCTGGCCGATGCGGCGCCGGCCAACGCTTCACTGCTTGCGCTGCCCGTTGCCTGCACTTGCGCGCTTGCCACTTCAGGCGCAGCCGGCTTGACCGGGCTGCCGTCGGCAAACCATGAGATGCCTGCCACCAGCAGGGCCAGTACGCAAAGGCCGCCGGCAATCACATTGTTCGACGGGCGTGCGCTGCGCGCAACCGGCATTGCCTGCTTGCCTGGCTTGCTGCTGGTCTTATTGCGGCTGGAGCGCGCGCCGGAGTCGAACGGGGAACTGGCGCTTGGACTCGAACTGGCGCTGGCTTCGGACGAACCCGGCACCCCCTTCTTTTCAGCGTTGCGGGAAGAGCGCGAGCGGCTGCGGCGCCCGGCACCTTCGGCCGGCGCGCTGGCGGCGCTGCTGGCGCTATTGGCGCCGGCATCCGCTGCGCCATCGCTTGCGGCAGGCGCGTTGCTGTCGGCCGCGGGCGCTGCAGCAGCCGGCGCGGCCGCGTCAAAGCCAAGCAGTTCGTAGAATTCGGCGATCGATTGCGGCCGGATTTCAGGCCGCACTGCCATGCCGCGGTCGATCGCTTCCAGGAACTGGGTACTGTAGCCTTCGCGACCGCTGATTGCCAGTGGCTCGATCGGATCGTTCAGCATGCGCGCCACTGCCGCCGGCGGCGCCTTGCCGGTAATCGCGGCATACATGACGGCCGACAGCGAGTAAATATCGGTCCACGGCCCCTGGCGCATCGATTCGTCGTCGGCGTACTGCTCGACCGGCGCGAAGCCCGGCTTCAGGATCACGGTCAGCGACTGCGCCATGTCCTGCACGATCTGGCGCGCGGCGCCGAAGTCGAGCAGCACCGGCTGGCCGTCCGGCTGGATCATGATGTTTTCAGGCGAAACGTCGCGGTGCAGGATCTTGGCCGCATACAGGACGTCCAGCGCACCCAGCACCGGCTGCAGCAGTCGCTTGAGCCATGCCTCGTTCACCAGTTCCGGATTGTCGCGGATCACCGACTTGAAGGTGCGGCCTTCGTAGTAGCGCATGGCCATGTACGCGGTGCCGTGCGATTCCCAGAAGCGGTAGACCTTCACCAGCGCCGGGTGGTCGAATTGGGCCAGCAGGCGCGCCTCGTTGATGAAGCTGCGCAGGCCGGCACTGAAGGCTTCCGCGTGGCGCTTGGAGCGCACCGTCACCGTATTATCGTTCGCGCGTGCAGCCAGCGCCGACGGCATGTATTCCTTGACCGCCACCGTGCGTTGCAGCGAATGGTCGAAGGCGAGGTAGACGATGCCGAAACCGCCTTCCCCGATCACTTCGCGGATCTCGAATTCCGCGATGCGGGTGCCAATTGGCAGGCTGTTAGGCAGTTCGACTGCTTTGTTCATGGAGCTTCACCGATAAAGATTGCCTGCGCGCTGAAATTATCGCGGGCCTTGTGCACCAGGCCCGCGCGCTCGTCGGCCAGGGTGCAGATGGCGGAAAGCCATTCCTGCGCGCTGCCCGCTTTCGCCAGCAACAACTCCATCTGCGGCTCGGCGACCCATTCCCACAGGCCGTCGGTGCAGATCAGTATCGCATCGCCCGTGCGCAGCGCCATGGGCGGCATCACGGACGGCTGTACTTCATTTTCAGTCCCAATAGCAGCATACAGCACATTGCGCTTGGGATGGCTGCGCGGATCGGCGCCGGCGGCCAGGCCGGCATCGATCATCTGCTGCACCATGCTGTGGTCGCGCGTGGCGTGCAACAGGCGGCCACGGCGGAACAGGTAGATACGGGTGTCGCCCAGATGCGCCCAGGTGGCTTGGGCGCCGGCCCGGTCCACCAGCGCCAGCGCTACCGTGGCGCTCATGCCCTGCAGCGATGGACGATCCCGTTTGCTGCGCGCGACCGCGATCGCTGCCTCAGCCACCATGGCCGGCGTGGCGTCGGCACTGAAGGCAGGACGCTCGCCGAAATTGGACAAGACCGATTGCACCACCGTCTGGGACGCTACTTCCCCGCCCTCATGGCCACCCGCGCCGTCAGAGACGACAAAGCATGCCAGTTCACCGCGCTCGGCGCGGCCAATGGCATCCTGGTTGGATGCACGTCCGCCGACGGAGGAAACCTCCGCGACGCTGAGCGCAATGCGCTGGGGCATATCGGCCATGGTTGACTCCCTTATTCCTGCTCGTCCTGGCTGCGTTCATAAGCGCTCAGGAAAGCATCGCCCAGCGTGCCGTTAAAGTCGGAAGCCGTCGCCTTGACCAGGGCGTCATGCTTGGCGCGGTAGCTGTCCCACAGGGCCGCCTTGCGCGCCATCGGCAGCACCGTGCCCAGCACGCTGCGCTTCTGTTTCTCTTCTACTGCCTGCGGCGAAATGCGCACCAGCGCTTCGGCGACGGCGCCTTCCATGCCTGCCTTCACGCATTTCTGGTGGGTGGACAGGTCGGCGAAAGCATCTTCCAACGCTTCCACCGGGCCCATGAAGCCAGGCATTTTCTTGCGCAGCATTTGGGTCTTGGCAGCCAGGCTGTCAGGCAGGAATTTCAGGGGATTGTTGTTACGCACCACGACGACAGTGGCGTCGGCGTGGATATTGCGCTTGAGTTCAGCGCGGTTCAACAGCAGGCTATGCGCACCGCTGATCGAGGTGCCGACCAGTTTTCCCAGCATTTCCATGAATTCTGGCGTGAGTTGCCAGTTCGGTTGCACTCCGGCGCCGCGCTGGAATGCGGCCATCAGAGCTTCTGCAGTGTGGTTTTCGGTCGAAGTTTCGAGCATGAGGGATCTCCTATCCCCCGTAGCGTAGCAAAAATGATGCCAATGCGTATCGATTCAGTGCGTATCGTGCGCGGTGGAAGTAAGGAATAGCACGATTACAACACCCAGTGCAATTAAGAAAACTTGCGGGATCGTTTCGCGCATCGTCGCGCGGCGCTGCATTTGCGGCATCAGGTCGCTGACGGCAATGTAGATGAAGCCCGACGAGGCAAACACCAGCACAAAGGGGATCAGGTTGGTCGCCTTGTCCAGCGTGTAATAACCCAGCACGCCGCCGGCCACCGACAGCAGGCTGCACAGCAAGTTGTAGACATAGGCGCGCGTGCGCGAGAAACCGGCATTGAGCAGCACGATGAAATCGCCGATTTCCTGCGGGATTTCGTGGGCGATGATGGCCACGCCGGTGACGATACCCAGCTGTGGATTGGCCAGGAAGGCCGCCGCAATCAGGATGCCGTCGGTGAAATTGTGCATGCCATCGCCCAGCAGGATCATCCAGCCGGCGCGGCCGGCTTCGGCCTTGTCGTGGCCATGGTGGTGATGGTGGCCATCATGCTCATGGTGGTGCGAGTGGCGCAGGATTGCCAGTTTTTCAAGCAGGAAGAAGGCCAACAGGCCAGCCAGCAGCGCGCCGAACAGGTGGCGCGGGTCGGTGCCCGACTCGAAAGCTTCCGGCAGCGCATGCAGCAAGGAAGTGGACAGCATGATGCCGACCGACAGGCTGACCATTTTCTCGACCACCTTCGACAGCAGGGCGAACGAAAACACCGCCGCTGCCGTGATACTGGCAACGCCGGCAATCGTGGTGGCCAGCAGGATGGAGGTCAGGACGGGGTCGATGGTGCTTCCTTTGCGTGCAAACCGGACATTTTACCGTCCGGCCGCATTTTTCGCTAACTTAGGCCACGCCGTTCGCCCGGAACCAGGCCAGGGCCCGCTGCCAGCCGTCTTTTGCGGCGTCCGGCAGGTATTCGGGGCGGTAGTCGGCGTGGAAGCCATGGGATGCCTCTGGATAGACGTGGATCTGCGACTTGCTGCTGCCCTGTGCCAGGGCGGCGCGCATCTGCGCCACCGTGTCGAGGGGGATCAGCTCGTCCCGGCCGCCATACAGCCCCAGAACCGGCGTCTGCAGCGTCGGCGCAATATCGAGCGGCAGCGTGGGCCAGTTGGGCGTACGGTCCGTGAGCAGGCGGCCGTACCAGGCCACACCGGCTCTAACCCTTGGGTTATGGTGGCTGTACAGCCAGGTGATGCGGCCGCCATAGCAAAAACCGGTGATGCCAAGCCGCGCGATGTCTGCGCCGTTAGCGTGCGCCCACTCCAGCACCGCGTCCAGGTCCTTCATTACCTGCCGGTCAGGGGTTTTGCGGACAATATTCGCCATCAGGTCAGCGACGCTGCGCTCGCGGCTGGCGTCCCCCTGGCGCACGAACAGGTCCGGCGCCAGCGCCAGGTAGCCGGCACCGGCGAGCCTGCGGGCGACGCCAGCGATGTATTCGTGCACGCCGAAGATTTCCGAAATGACAAGAATGACCGGCGGCCGGGCCACACCTTCCGGATAGGCGGCGTAGACCGGTACCGCCTGGCCGTCCACTTCAACTTGAATGGTAGTGTCTACTTGCGTATTTTTTATTGTTGACATTTCAAGTAAGTTGACAAGGTTTGTCGGGACTGACTGCCAAAATTTGTCAGCACTGACAAATTTTGGCGCTCGAAGAGCCCTTTTTTAGTGGGCCTCTTCCCAGTTGCAGCCCACCCCGACTTCCGCCACCAGCGGCACTTTCAGCTCCGCCACGCCCGACATCAGCTTCGGCAGCATGTCCTTGACCAGTGCCAGTTCGGCATCCGGCACTTCCAGCACCAGTTCATCGTGCACCTGCATGATCATCTTGGTCGCCAGGCCTTCACGCTCGATCCAGTCCTGCACCGCGATCATGGCCAGCTTGATCAGGTCCGCCGCCGTGCCCTGCATCGGCGCATTGATCGCCGCACGCTCGGCGCCCTGGCGGCGCGGGCCATTTGGCGAATTGATCTCCGGCAGCCAAAGGCGGCGGCCGAACACGGTCTGCACATAGCCACGCGCCTTGGCTTCGGCACGGGTTTCGTCCATATAGCGCTTGACGCCGGAGAAGCGGGCGAAATAGCGGTCGATATAGTTCTGCGCCGCAGTGCGGTCGATGCCCAGGTTGGCGGCCAGGCCGAAGGCGCTCATGCCGTAGATCAGGCCGAAGTTGATCACCTTGGCGTAACGGCGCTGCTCCGGCTGCACGTCGGCCGGCGCCACGCCGAAGATTTCGGCGGCGGTCGCGCGGTGGATGTCCTCCCCTTCCGCAAAGGCGCGCAGCATTGCTTCGTCGCCCGAGATATGCGCCATGATGCGCAGCTCGATCTGCGAGTAGTCGGCCGACACGATATGCGCGCCAGGTGGCGCGATGAAGGCTTCGCGGATGCGGCGGCCTTCGGCGGTGCGTACCGGGATGTTCTGCAGGTTCGGATCGTTCGACGCCAGGCGGCCGGTGATCGCCACTGCTTGCGCGTAATTGGTATGCACGCGGCCAGTCAGCTTGTTGATCATCTTCGGCAGCTTGTCGGTATAGGTCGACTTGAGCTTGGCCATGCCGCGGTATTCCAGCAGCACCTTCGGCAGCGGGTAGTCTTCGGCCAGCTTTTGCAGCACTTCCTCGTCGGTGGATGGCGCGCCGCTTGGGGTCTTTTTCACCACCGGAAGTTCCAGCTTGGTGAAGAAGATTTCGCCGATCTGCTTCGGCGAGCCGAGGTTGAAGGGCTGCCCTGCCAGCTCGTAGGCCTTCTGTTCCAGCTCCAGGATGCGCGCGCCCAGTTCGTTGGACTGGGTCGCCAGAAGGCCGGCGTCAATCAGCACGCCATTGCGCTCGATTTTCTGCAGCACCACGGCGGTCGGCAGCTCGATCGTGTTGTAGATGCGGGTCAGGCCCTCGTCGCCGGACACCTGCCCGTGCATCGCCAAATGCAGGCGCAGCGTGATGTCGGCATCTTCCGCCGCATATTCGGTGGCGCGGCCGATCTCGACCTGGTCGAAGCCGATCTGGCTGGCGCCCTTGCCGCACACTTCTTCGTAGGCGATGGTCTTGTGGTTCAGGTGGCGCAGCGCCAGGCTGTCCATGTCGTGGGTGCGGTGCGACTCGAACACGTAGGACTGCAGCAGCGTGTCATGCACGATGCCGCGCAGGGTCACGCCATGGTTGGCGAAAACGTGCGCGTCGTACTTCAGGTTCTGGCCCAGCTTCGGCTTGGTGGCGTCTTCCAGCCACGGCTTCAGCTTGGACAGCACCCAGTCGCGCTGCAGCTGCTGCGGCGCGTCCGGATAACGGTGCGCCAGCGGGATGTAGCAAGCCACACCTGGCTCCGTGGACAGCGAAATCCCCACCATCTCTGCCAGCATCGGTTCCAGCGAGGTGGTTTCGGTATCGAGGGCAGTCAGCGCGGCGGCGTCAATGCGCGCGATCCACGCCTCCAGCTGTTCCTCGGTCAGTACGGTCTCGTAGCTGATGGTGGCCGGCGGCGCGGCAAACAGGTCGGCCGTGGCGCCCGGTGCCGGCGCGGCGGCACCCGCACTGCCCGGCGCAGGCGCTGCCGGGGTCAGGCCGGACAGCTCGCGCAGCAGCGTCTTGAAGCCATACTTGGTAAAGAAGGCAATCAACTGCTCACGGTCTTCATCCTTGGCGCCGAGCGATTCGGAAATCGACATCATGTGCGCCGACAGGTCGCAATCGGTCTTCACGGTAATCAGTTCGCGGCCCTTCGGCAGCCATTCCAGCGCCGCGCGCAGGTTGCCGCCCACGACGCCGCCGATCTTGTCGGCATTCGCCATAATCCCGGCCAGGCTGTCGTACTCCTGCAGCCATTTCAGCGCAGTCTTCGGTCCGCACTTGGCCACGCCCGGCACGTTGTCGACGGTATCGCCGATCAGGGTCAGGTAGTCGATGATGCGGTTTGGCGGCACGCCGAACTTGGCCAGCACGCCCGCCTCGTCCAGCTTCTCGTTGGTCATGGTGTTGATCAGGGTGACCTTCGACGTGACCAGCTGGGCCAGGTCCTTGTCGCCGGTGGAAATCACCACGTCCATGCCCGCCTGCTCGGCCTGCACCGACAAGGTGCCGATCACATCGTCCGCCTCCACCCCTTCCACCATCAGGATCGGCCAGCCCATGGCGCGCACCGCCTCATGGATAGGTTCAATCTGCAGGCGCAGGTCGTCCGGCATCGGCGCGCGGGTCGCCTTGTAGTCGGGGTACATATCGTCGCGGAAGGTCTTGCCCTTGGCGTCGAACACGCAGGCAATGTAGGCCGCCGGATAATCGGCGCGCAGGCGGCGCAGCATATTGACCATGCCGTGCATGGCGCCGGTTGGATGGCCTTCGGCACTGCGCAGGTCAGGCAAGGCGTGGAAGGCACGGTACAGGTAGCTGGAACCATCGACCAGCAACAGGGTCTTTTGCATAGCGGGGGAGTGGTGTAAATCTCAATATTCCATTATCGCAGAGTTTTAC
>Ga0209436_100868_pt1 | contig 12080 bp, 9 predicted proteins | sample AraplaF_Cvi_mTSA_FD_184263 | JGI IMG/M metagenome (GOLD analysis project Ga0209436, IMG submission 184263) | Arabidopsis root microbial communities from the University of North Carolina, USA - plate scrape MF_Cvi_mTSA (SPAdes) (version 2) | ecosystem: Host-associated > Plants > Roots > Endosphere ...
CATTCTACGATGATGCCTGTAGGAATGTGCTTGAGTCGCACGGCTGTTTCCACCTTGTTGACGTTCTGTCCGCCCTTACCACCGGAACGGTAGAATTCCCATTCCAGGTCGGCCGGATTCACGGCAATTTCAATGGTATCGTCCACCAACGGATACACATAGACTGAAGCAAATGAGGTATGTCTGCGGGCATTGGCATCGAACGGGGAGATACGTACCAGACGGTGTACCCCGCTTTCTGCTTTCAGCAATCCATAGGCAAAGCTACCGTCGAACTCCAGGGAAGCTGATTTGATACCAGCACCATCCCCGTATTGCACGTCGATCTCAGATACTTTCCAGCCTTGTTTTTCACCGTACATACGATACATACGCAACAGCATCTCGGCCCAATCCTGGCTCTCGGTACCACCGGCACCAGAGTTGATGGTGAGTACTGCCGGCATCTCGTCTTCCGGCTCGTTCAAGGTAGACTTGAATTCCAATTCATCCAAAGCGGCCACGGCTCCGTCGTATGCTGCTGCTACTTCTTCTTCGGAGGCTTCACCCTCTTTCTGGAAGTCCAGCAGTACGGCGCTATCTTCAATAGAGGTTTTCACCTGTTCGTAAAGATCGACCCAGAACTTGTTGACTTTGATCTCTTTCAGAATTGACGTAGCCCGGGCATTGTCGTCCCAGAAGCCGGGGGCTAACGATAATTGTTTGTCATTTTCGATTTTTGCTATGCGGTCCTGGACGTTAAAGAAAACCTCCCAGGACATGGAGACGGTCCCTCATAGCTTTGAGTTGTTCTGCTGTCATAATGGTGGCAAATGTAAGGAAAAAGGGGAACAATATTTGTTGCACATTGACATTATTCTTCGCCCTTAAATTAAAAATTTCAACTATCCATGAAAGGCTCCCATGAAACCCTTTACTACAAGAACAGGTCGGTTTTTAATACAATAGGGTATCTGGTGGTCATCGGTGTGAATGTACTTGCAGGCTTAGGTATGATCAATGGCAATACCACGGCACAGATCTCGGAAAAGTACGATAATCTCTTTGTGCCGGCGGGTTTTACCTTCTCGATCTGGGGCCTTATTTACCTGGCACTGCTGGGTTTCATCATTTACCAGCTCTGGCTGGCCTTTGCTCCCGGGCATGGAAATTCTCTGGAACAATTCATGGAAAGGATGCGCGGCTGGTGGTTGATCAGTTGTATGGCCAACAGTTGCTGGCTTTTTGCCTGGCATTATGAACTATTACCACTGGCGATATTACTGATGCTCACCTTATTAATATCATTGCTGGCTATCCATATTAATTTTAATATTGCTGCACCGGGTGCCAGCCGCGCTGTGCTATGGTTTGTCTACATTCCTTTTAGCCTTTACCTGGGCTGGATCTGTGTGGCAACGGTCGCCAACATCGCGGCCCTGATGGTATATTGCGGCTGGGATGGCATGAGCGTACCCGTCACGGCTATACTCATACTGGTAGCCTGTACAGGTACCACCCTGCTGGTCGTAAAACGACATAATATAGTGGTGGCAATGGTGGCCATCTGGGCCTTTTATGGTATCATTGCCAAACGGCAGCATGAAGTGACACCCATGGCCCAACCGGTGATAATCTGTTGCCTCACAGCGATTGGCATTGTGCTGATTGCGGGTGTTCGCGAGGTTTTTCATAAGAAGGCCGTTAAATAATTTATTACATTTGGAGACTAAAAAATCAACTCATGTTCCCAACGACAAATCCTGAATCAACAAAAGCCTGGCAGGAGCTGCTGAAACACGCAGACCAGATGAAACAAACGCACATGCGCACTTTGTTTGCGGAAGATGCTGAAAGATTTAACAAATTCAATCTGCGTTTTGAACAAATCCTGTTCGACTATTCAAAGAACATTATTACAGAAGAAACACTGACAAAGCTGTTTGCACTGGCGAAAGAGTGTGGTGTGGAAGAAGGAATCAAAGCCATGTTCAGCGCTGAAAAAATAAACGCTACCGAGAACAGGGCAGTACTGCATACAGCACTGCGTAACTTCTCCGGCAATCCTGTGGTGCTGGATGGTAAAGATGTGATGCCCGATGTACTGGCTGTGCAAAAGAAAATGGAAGAGTTCTGCGAGCGCATTCATAGTGGTGAATGGAAAGGGTATACCGGTAAGCCTATACGTTACATTGTAAATATTGGTATTGGTGGATCTGACCTGGGTCCGGTGATGGTGACTGAGGCGTTAAAACCATATTGGAAACAAGGTATGCAGCCCTATTTTGTATCAAATGTAGATGGTACTCATATTGCTGAAACCTTAAAAAAGGTGAATCCTGAAGAAACCTTATTCTTAGTTGCTTCCAAAACCTTTACCACACAGGAAACTATGACCAATGCGCTGACTGCACGTGCATGGTTCCTGGAGCATGCGAAGGATGAAAAGTTTGTAGCGAAGCATTTTGCGGCATTGTCTACAAATGAAAAAGCAGTAAAGGAATTCGGTATTGACCCTGCGAATATGTTCGAGTTCTGGGATTGGGTAGGTGGCCGTTATTCACTGTGGTCCGCGATTGGCCTGAGCATTGCACTGACTGTTGGTTTTGATCATTTCAAGCAATTACTGGAAGGTGCACATGCAGTAGATAAACATTTCCAGACTACTCCATTAGAAAAGAATATTCCGGTTATCATGGCGCTGATCGGCCTGTGGTATGGTAACTTCTTTGGTACAGGTACTGAAGCGATCCTCGCTTATGATCAGTATATGCATCGCTTTGCAGCGTATTTCCAACAGGGAAATATGGAGAGCAATGGTAAGTATGTAGATCGTAATGGTAAAGCGGTGACGTATGAAACTGGTCCGATCGTATGGGGTGAACCTGGAACGAATGGACAGCATGCGTTCTATCAGCTGATCCATCAGGGTACACGTATTGTACCGGCAGATTTTATTGCACCTGCTATTAGTCATAACCCGATTGGAGATCATCATGTGAAATTGCTGTCTAACTTCTTTGCACAGACAGAAGCACTGATGAATGGTAAGAGTGAAGAAGAGGTGAAAGCAGAGCTGGTGAAACAGGGATTGAAGGATGCGGAGATTGCGAAACTCGCTCCATTTAAGGTGTTCACTGGTAACAGGCCAACGAATTCCTTCCTGGTGAAGGAGATTGATCCAAGAACATTGGGTTCACTGGTGGCATTGTATGAACATAAGATCTTTGTACAGGGTGTGATCTGGAATATTTACAGCTTTGATCAGTGGGGTGTAGAATTGGGTAAACAGCTGGCAAATAAGATCCTGCCTGAACTGGTGAATGATGCGGCAGTGAGTAGTCATGATAGCTCAACGAATGGGCTGATCAATGCGTGGAAGAAGATGAAGAAATAGGCTTCATTTGGAAACAATAATAAAAGAGGGTGTCTGTTTAAAGCAGACACCCTCTTTTTATGCATAAAAAAACCTCCGGAAAAATCCGGAGGTTGTATAAGAAGTTTAAGAAGTCAATATTAGCCTTCCCTTACCACTTATCTACATCTTCACTATGTGAAGTAGCAGATGCAGTAGCGGCAGGTGCAGCAGCAGCTTCAACAGCGGCTTCCACAGCATCAGAAGAACCTTCTGCGCCTTCTCCATCTTCATCATCACGTACATAGTCGTGATTGTAGGCATCAAAATCGAAGTCGGGCATCAACTCAGTCTTCACGTAGTTGATGGTCTCTGTTAATGCATTCAGGAACTTGTTGAAGTCCTCCTTGTACAGGAACACTTTGTGCCTGTCATAACCATTGTCATTAAAGCGTTTTTTGCTTTCTGTAATGGTCAGAAAGTAATCATTTCCCCGAGTGGTCTTTACATCAAAGAAGTATGTTCTTCTTTTGCCCGCTTTCAATCGTTTAGAAAAGATACTGTCATTATTTCTTTCCTGCTGATTGGTATTTTCGTACGCCACAGTTGATAGATTTAAGTTGTTAACGAATCAAATCCTTTTTCCAATAAGCAACAAATATACTATTGTTTTACAAATATCAAAATAATTTTAAATGATTTTGAAAAATGATGGAAAGTCAGCTTAGGTACTGGTTTTCAGGCATGTATAAGATTTTGATCCTTATTCTATTATAGATTCATCGTCGCCTGTTTGCTGGCGGGCGTATAATTCTGCGTAATAACCATTTAATGATAATAATTCGTCATGGGTACCGGTTTCAACGATCCTTCCGTCATCCAAAACAATGATCTTATCAAACTCAAATAAAGCAAATATGCGATGGGTAATAATGATAGCAGTTTTGTCTTTCAGGTACGCGTACAAATTACCAATGATCTCTTTCTCCGTACGGGCATCTACAGCCGACAAACAGTCATCAAACACCAACAGGTTCGGGTCTTTGATCAAACCACGGGCAATTGAAATACGTTGTTTCTGACCACCACTCAAAGTAACTCCCCGCTCTCCTACTACCGTATCGAAGCCTTCAGGGAAACCCAGAATGTCCTTCTCAACCGATGCCTGGCGCGCCGCGCGGCGTACTGTTTCCTCATTGGCTTCCGGCGTACCGAAACGGATATTGTTGGTGATCGTATCTGAAAACAGGAATACATCCTGCGGTACATAACTAATTTGTGTACGTAAGTCCTCCAGTTTCAAAGTTCTCAGGTCCATGCCATCCAGCATCACTTCCCCTTCCTGCGGATCATACATACGGATCAGTAACTGCGCAAGGGTAGATTTCCCGGAGCCGGTCCGCCCTATCACAGCTACCTTCTCGCCCGGTTTTACAGTGAGGTTGAAGTTTTGGATCGCCTGTATACCTGTATGCGGATAAGTGAAGGATACATTTTTGAAGACCACTTCCCCCTTTACTGCTATTGATCTTGCATCAGGCCTGTTATAGATATTCGGCTTGATATCAAGGAATTCATTTAAACGTTTCTGACTGGCAGATGCACGTTGTATCATACTTGCCACCATCCCGATAGAGAGGAAGGGGAACATGAGCATGTTCACATAGATCACAAATTCTGCGAGGTTACCAACGGTAATATTACCCCGTATCACCTGCACCCCACCAATGAAGATGGTCAGCAGCACACTCAATCCAATCATCAATGCCATACTGGGTTGGAAGAGTGCATCCGTCTTTGCAAGGCTCACAGAACTGATCTTGTAATCTTCACTGGCTTTCTCGAAATGTTCGATCATGCCTTCTTCCTGTACATATGATTTGATCACACGGATACCGGAATAGGATTCCTGTGCGATAGAAGTGATATTGGATAATTGTGCCTGGATCTTTTCACTCTTCCGGTGAATGATATGATTCACATAATAAATAATGAGTGCCAGGAAAGGCAGTGGTGATAAGGTATATAGCGTGAGCAGGGGATTTACATCTATCATGAGGTAAACCACGATCACGAGCATAAAGATGGTACGGGTTGCATACATAATTGCCGGTCCTACATACATGCGTACACGTGATACGTCTTCTGTAATACGGCTCATGAGGTCACCCGTGCGGTGCATCTTAAAGAAGTTGAGATCCAGCAACTGATAGTGCTGGTAAATTTCGTTCTTGAGGTCAAATTCAATGTGGCGGCTCATAACAATGAGCGACTGCCTTTGGAGATATAAGAAGAAACCACTCAGCAATGCGAATACGAGCAGCATCACGCCATAAAAAGCAAGGACTTTTGAAAAGTCAGAATGGAAAATCGTTTTAAGATTGGTATCACTGATGAGGTGATAATTATTGAGGTTCTGCGCCAGCAGATCGAAGATCTGGCGCACCATAATTGGCTGAAACACACTGAATACAATGGAGACTACTGTACAGATAAGTCCAAGCAGAAAGCGCCATTTATAGCGAAGAAAATATTTATTCAGTACGGCAAGGTGTTTCATTATTCTATCCTTAGAATTCCAGGCGATTATTGGTTTCCGAAAAAAAACAAAAGGGAGAGCATTTCCTCCCCCTTTTTGATAACTTATAAACTTTTCAAAGTCTCAATGATCTTTTGCTCGCTCTCAGCATCACTTACATCCTGCTTCACGAATTGCTGACCAGTGATATTTTCGAACAGTTCAATATAACGTTCGCTTACGGTGTTGACAAATTCGTCGGTCATTTCAGGCACCTGCTGGCCTTCTTTGCCCTGGAATCCATTTGCCATCAGCCATTCGCGTACAAATTCCTTAGAAAGCTGTTTCTGCGCTTCACCAGCTTTTTGTTTTTCCTCGTAACCTTCTGCGTAGAAGTAACGGGAAGAATCCGGTGTATGGATCTCATCGATCACGTAAATGGTATCACCAATTTTACCAAATTCATATTTGGTATCTACAAGGATCAAACCACGTTTTGCAGCCAGTTCTTTCCCACGGGCAAATAGTGCCAGGGTGTACTTTTCCAGTTGTTCGTAATCTTCTTTGCTCACCAGCCCTTTTGCAAGGATGTCTTCACGGGAGATATCCTCATCGTGCCCCTCGTGTGCTTTAGTAGTCGGGGTGATGATCGGAGCCGGGAAATAATCGTTCTCCTTCAGTCCTTCCGGCATGGTGACACCGCACAATTCGCGTTTACCACTCTTATAAGTTCTCCAGGCATGACCGGTGAGGTTACCACGAACCACCATTTCTACCGGGAAAGTTTCACATTTTAAGCCAATGGTTACATTTGGCAAGGGTACAGCCTTTACCCAGTTAGGCACGATATCCTTAGTAGCTTCCAGCATGATCGCTGCTACCTGGTTCAATACCTGACCTTTGTAAGGAATTGGACGGGGCAGCACCACATCGAATGCGGAGATACGGTTGCTTGCTACCATGACCATCTCTTTATCATTGATGGTGTATACGTCTCTTACCTTTCCCTTGTAAAAAGCCGTTTGCCCGGGAAATTTAAACTTTGACTCTAACATGAAATAATACCGATTATAACGATTAATGAATATCCTTCATTCACAGGGCAATTTCTGCCGGCTATGCATTCAGATGCGCAAAAATACTTTAGCTGCGATTAATTAACTAAGAAAACTTTAGCAACCGGGAATTATTAGCACCGGCAAACTGGTGGATCAGGTTTAAAATATATTCATTGTCAGGGTACTGTGTAAGCCATTCCTTCACATCCATCCCTTCTGTGATAGCGGTTTCGCGGGGAATGTAGCCCATGCCGTAGAACCTGCCTTTTTCCATGAGGATGCAGCTTTGTTCTGCGGCGTCACGGCCGGTATCCACGATCATGAAGGAAGGCTGTGCCTTCTGCATGTGGATGATAGCGGCCCGTACCCGGAGATTGTAGTATTCAGGTAATTCCTTTTTAGCGCAGGCACCTTTGCAGGTATGACCAGTGAGCGGTTTGCAGGCACCATCCCCTTTCTGGAGGAAGCAAAGACGGGGGCAAAGATCGAATTCACGTATCAGCCCTTTGAGCATCTGGTGCCCCTGTACCAGTAAAGGAAATGAATGAAGCGGCATGGTATACTTGCGGCGGCGTTCGATTACTAGGCGCAGGTAACCCAGCTGGTCTTCGAAGGTGTAGAAGCCATATTTGAATTCTATGTTCTTCTGGCTTCTGTTATATTTTGGCCACAGCCTTTTGATCTCCACGCTTTCCAGGATGTTTGCCATCAGCTCAGTACCGGTCACTTCGTGAGAGATACTGTGGATATTGCGCAGGAATTCCTGGCGCTGGCGACTTGGATTATTACCGGTGAAGTGGCTGTTGACCCGCTTTTTAATATTCTTGGCTTTGCCGACGTAGATGACCTTCCCTTTCTGATCATGGAAATAATAAACCCCCGGATTGGATGGTAAGGTCTTTACATGATCAGGTGGCAGGTTCGTGGGCAGGAACTGCTCCTTACTGGTAGTTTTAAGAGCTGCGGAAATAGTGTTGTTCGTATCCAGGCTCAGGTAGAGACCGAAGAGGCGAACAGTAGCAGCAGCATCTCCGGCGGCGCGGTGGCGTTGCGCTACGTTTATTTGCAGAGAGCGACAGAGGTTGCCCAGGCTATAACTGGGTAAGCCCGGAACGATCTTACGACCGAGGCGTACTGTGCAAAGTTTTTTCGTGCGGAGGTCGTAGCCTGCCTGCAACAAATGGTATTGTAAAAAAGAGTAGTCGAAATTGACGTTGTGGGCGACGAAGATCTTGTCTTTTAGTAAGGCAAATACTTCGCCGGCGACATCTGCGAATTTGGGTGCGGAGGCCACCATATCGTCGGTGATGCCGGTGAGGGATTGAATGTAACGGGGAATGGGTACACCTGGATTGATCAGCGATTCGTATTGCTGAACAATTTGAGATCCATCGTAAATAAAAATGGCTATTTCGGTGATGCCATTGGCACTGGCGTGCCCACCTGTGGTTTCGATATCGACAATTGCGTACATAACTCCCTTCCTTTTCCCCGGAGGACAAAGATAGGGCGTGTATGGCATATCAAAAAAAAGAGTTGTTAGCCACCAGGTCGACATTCCCGAATCCATTGCACATGAAACCATCCTGGCAACTAACAACTACAAAATTCAAAATACCTATCCTTTAAGAACTTATTTATTCTTCTTCAGCAGGCTATCCAGCGTTTTCACATGTGTCTGATGCGCTTCTAAAGTAGGCAGTGTTTTCGCTGCGAAAGCTTTCAGTTCAGGATCAGTCACATCATCACTTGCTTTCTTAAACAGGTCCACCGCATCATTATGGTCTTTTACCATTTCATTTACGTAAGCCTTATCGAAATCTTTACCAGTCTTTTTGCTGATATCATCTATATCTTTCTTATAGTCCACACCAACACTATCAGGCAGTGTGATATTCTTGGCAGCTGCAATTGATTTCAGTTCATCAGCAGCTTTGGAATGGTCTGCTACCATTTGCTCACCAAAGGCTTTTACCTGTGGGTTCACACCTTTCTCTTGTGCGATCTTACCCAGGGCAATTTCTTTCATGCCTGCATCGGCAGCTTTTACGGCGAAGTCAGAGGAATTCTGGTCCACGGGAGCAGTTTCCTTATTTACAGCCTGCGCGCTGTCTACAGCGTCTTCATGCTTTGCTTCGGTATTACCTCCACCGCAAGATTGTAACATCCAAACGGTCATCAACGTGGCAGCTACATAACTTAGTCTTTTCATGTCTAACTTTTTTAGGTTCAACAATTAATTACTGGGAGAGAGGCAAAAAAGGGGCCACTGCCAAAAGGCCAATTATCAGAATCCACGAAATACCTTATTGGGAGAGGGTTTTTCCAAGACAAACTCTACCATAATGATTATCAAATGATTGTAGACCTGTTTCTACAAAAAAGGGATGAGGGATCTTTTTCATTGAATCCGAACAACCATCCTTTGAAGAAGGTAGTGTTGTCGTTTGATTTATACCGGGAATTATACGCCCAATGAGCTTTGCTCAATGGCCCACAGGTAAGGGTATTTTTTATTTGTAACTAAGAAATTAATTCAAACTACAACACTACCTTGAAGAATTATTTTTGGAACATTCATTCTATAATTATATTTTTGCACCATCATGGCACGTAACAAAGCATTCGATCCTGAAGAAAGGCTGGAAAAAGCAAGAGACCTCTTTTGGCAAAAGGGGTACAACGCGACTTCTATGCAGGACCTCGTGGACGGCATGCAACTGAACAGGGCCTCTATATATGATACTTATGGCGACAAGCACGCCCTCTTCCAGCAATGTCTCTCAAACTACGCCAAACAGGCCCTGAAAGACTATAAACAATGCTGCGAGGTCTGCTCCCCGATCGCCGCTGTTGAACACATTGTACGCAAGGCAATATCAAACAGAAAAGAAGGACAGAGCTGCCTGATGGTAAAGACCTCTTTTGAACTGGCATCCATGGACCAGGGAATTAAGGATCTCGTAAAGGCCCAGGCATTGGAACTCATCAATGTTTTGCAGGAATTACTTGAAAAGGCTGTACAAATGGGTGAAATACCCGCGGATAAAGACCCTGGCGTGATGGCCCGCTTCCTGTACAGCAGTTTTAGTTCTATCTGGATGATGGATGTGTTATTCAATGATAAACAGTTAATTGATCAGCTGACTGATCATATTTTAAACAGTATCAGGCATTAAAAATTTTTTGACCATTTTCAGAACGATCATTCTAATATGTATCCAGCATTATTTTCTCAATCCAGCATAGGCAAATACGCCCTTTCCAACAAAGTCGTGATGGCTCCGACTGTAACAAAACGCCGTGCCAATGATGGGGTACAACATGAGCTGATGGGCCACAAGCGCCGCGTCACTGATGGGGTTCCGAATGATCTGATGGTAGAGTATTACAGCCGTCGGGCAGGTGCCGGGCTCATAATAGCCGAAGGCACCAGCCCCGTGGAAAGTGGTATGGGGCATGCGCACATGCCAGGAATTTATAGTAAGGCACAGGTAGCAGGATGGAAAAATGTGACGTCCGCAGTGCATGAAAACGGAGGCAGGATCTTTTTACAAATCATGCATACAGGCAGGATCTCACATTCCGCCAATATGCCTGCAAAGACGCGCATTGTAGCACCTTCCGCCATTGCTGCCAATGGACAGATATGGACTGCAGAACATGGATATCAGCCTTATGGTACACCACGCGCCATGAGTACTTCAGAAGTACAGGAGATGGTACAATTGCACGTGAAGGCAGCGAAACAGGCGATTGATGCGGGCTTTGACGGGGTTGAACTGCATGCTGCAAATGGATACCTCATGGAACAGTTCCTGCACCCGGATACCAATCAACGTACTGATAAATATGGTGGAAGTATTCCGAACAGGGTAAGGTTTATACTGGAAACAGTGGCGGCGGTGAGTGCGGCAATCGGAAAGGAAAAGACAGGGATCAGGTTATCGCCTTATAGCAAAGTGAATGACCTGCAGCATCACGGAGAGATCGATGCGACTTATGAATACCTGGTGGATGCGTTGGATACGTTTTCACTTTCATATATACACCTGGTGGATGGGCATAGTTTGGGTGAACCGGAGATACCAGCGATCCTGCTGGCGGGAATCAGAGCAAGGTTTAATGGCCCGCTGATACTGAATGGGAATTTCGATGCGCTGAAAGCAGAGGATACTTTGCGGAGTGGTCTGGCAGATTTTGTAGCATTTGAACAGCCTTGTAACAGCGGGGTAAAATTGTCCGGTCCGCGGATGAGCGCGGATTGTTTAGTATAAATAGGGTTAGGGTTTTAAGTGAATGGGTTAGTAAGTGGTTTAGTTAGAAAGAATGAAGTAGGAAGCAGAGAATGGATGAAGTGGTTTAGTTAGAAAGAATGAAGTAGGAAGCAGAGATTGGATGAAGTGTTTTGGTAGAAAGAATGAAGTAGGAAGCAGAGATTGGATGAAGTGGTTTAGGTAGAAAGATTGAAGTAAGAATCAGAGATTGGATGAAGTAGTTTGGTTAGAAAGATTGAAGGAAGAATCAGAGATTGGATGAAGTAGTGTGGTTAGAAAGATTGAAGTAAGAATCAGAGATTGGATGAAGTGGTTTGATTAGAAAGATTGAAGCAGGAACCGGAGATTGGATTTGGAAAGTGCTTGAGTCACGAACGAAGATGGATGCAGTGCAAGGTTGATTCCCCGCCGTACAGGCGGGAGCGAATTATCCGATCCGCGGATATGAGCGCGCGGATTGTTTATCATAAAATAAGATTGCTTGCAGAGAAGGAGAATCCCGGTGATGCCTATTGCATCACCGGGATGTGTTTTATTTAGCCTTTTGCCAGCCGAAATACTGCTGTGCATTATAAAAACAAATGTCCTGTACGACCTTCCCTACCCACTCCACATCATTTGGCAATTCCCCGTTTTCTATTTCCTGCCCAAACAACTCACAAACTATCCGACGGAAATACTCATGTCTTGGATATGAAAGAAAACTCCTCGAATCCGTCAGCATACCCACAAACCGGCTCAACAAACCCATATTAGAAAGCGCATTGATCTGCCTGATCATTCCATCCTTCTGATCCAAAAACCACCATGCAGAACCAAACTGCACCTTCCCTGCTATCGAACCATCATTGAAATTCCCAATCATCGTCGCCAGCAACTCATTGTCTGAGGGA
>Ga0209436_100871_pt1 | contig 12071 bp, 15 predicted proteins | sample AraplaF_Cvi_mTSA_FD_184263 | JGI IMG/M metagenome (GOLD analysis project Ga0209436, IMG submission 184263) | Arabidopsis root microbial communities from the University of North Carolina, USA - plate scrape MF_Cvi_mTSA (SPAdes) (version 2) | ecosystem: Host-associated > Plants > Roots > Endosphere...
GGGGCGATCTTAACATCTGTATCGATCCTGACCACAGGTTTTGATGAACCTACTATACAAAGCATCATCCTGAATCGTGCTACGACTTCACTCACACTGTATCACCAGATGATTGGGCGTGGGTCGCGTCGTTTACCAAAAAAGAAAAACTTCATCATCATTGATCTTGGTAATAATATTGATCGCTTTGGAGACTGGCAGGCACCGATGGATTGGCAATTGATTTTTGAAAGACCGGAGGCGTATATGGAGAGTATGCATTACTTATCCACAACGGAAGCGCGGGTGATCCCTTCAGATCTCCGTTCTAAATTCCCGAATACATTACAGTTATCATTTGATATACAGGAGGCGCATCAGCGTGCGGTAGATGCGGGGGTGAAGCCGTTGACGGTGATCAGAGATGCGATCAGGCAACATGCGTTGATGTGTATAGAGAATAGTGATTCGATATCCCAGGCATTGGAATTATCTGAACTATTGGATCATGAAATACAGTGGCGGGTGAAGCAGTATGGGAAATGTCTGGGGAAGGTGACGAGGAATTATACAGATTGGCTGGTGGCGGATTATAAAGAGCGATTGAAGACATTGATTCAAAAGATTATGCAGAAAGGGAAGCGGAAGGCGGCTTAAATCATTGGTAGATCATAGCTGATAAAAATTTATTGATAGCTGATAGCTGCTTAAATTATTGGTAGCTGATAGCTGATAGCTGATAAAAATCATTGATAGATAATTGCTGCTTAAATTATTAGTAGCTGGTAGCTGATAAAAATTATCCCAACTACTCGCTGATAAGCGTAATTCAACCTCATCGTTGATAAAGGTGCTCCGGCATCTGCGCCAATGCAGACCTGTGCACCTTTTTATTTATACCCTTACCAAAAAGATAGACGAAACAGGCGAAAGATTATTGCTTCTATCTTCATTCACAGTACTCACCAATACCACTGGTGTACCAAAATATAAAATACCGGGATGATATCCGTAGTGCATAAACGATTGATTGCGATATCAAAACTGCTACAAATTTGCGTAGGCAAAAATCCTTTTCTTACTGTATATGTAGTTGTTTCCTGCGAAAGATGAAGATTTTGTACCTTTCCTGCACGTCTGAAATGAAAGTATGAAACTATCCCATAACCCATTCCCTTATCAAAAAAATACCCCCAGCCCGAAACTGGCTAATTTTTTCAGCTTGTTATTTACCATTTTTTTAATCGCCAGCATTCCCCTGATCTTTTGGACCGTTAATCTCTATTGGAATACTTTGATCAATGGCCCCAGGTTAATATTACTAGCCATTGGTATAGGTTTCTCCGTTACAATCATTCTCAGAAAGCATATTGATCTTTCTTCACCCAAAAACGAATTACCAGATAGTGTGAAATTATTGCTCTTTTGTGTATGTAATAGTTTTTCGATAGGAACGACTATTATCTTCTTTATACTCTGGAGTAATCAGGCATTTGGAGGTCGTACACAAGTGGATACGAAGCTCCCGGTTGTGTCCTTTGGGCACACAAGAGGGCATCGAAATAGTGATCCGGTGCCTTATGTGGATGTGGTGTATAAAGATAAAGAAGTAAGAAAATATTATCCACGTTACGCAGATGTGGAGCATATAGATAGTCTGCGTACGCGGATCATTGATGGATGGCTGGGTTTTGAGGTGGTGCAGGTGGAGTAGATTAATTTTCCCCTATCTGTAAATACTTATTTAAATTCCAGGAATAAAATGCGTTTTCTTCTCTTGGAATAAAAAACCCTTTGATACAATTCAGGTTGCGGATACAGAGCTGTATATGCTTTTCACTGAAACGTGAAATCCAATAACTAAGTTTGGCTTATTATTGTACATAGGAAAAAATCATTTGCTGTTTCTCAAATTCTCCTGATACCTTCTCAGATATGGATAGTGCTCTGTATAGTTGCCATTTTGATCAAAAATTCCGGCACGTTGTAATGAAAGTAGTGCTTCTTCTTTGGTTCTACCTTTTTCCAATCTTATTCTAATCAGATCTCTCAATCGTTGTATATCTTTTTCGTCCATAATTACTTGTTTTTGTTCAATAAAGTTAACTCATTCCTACCTAAAACACCAAATAAAAAACGACATAATAACCTGATTATCAAAACGATAAACACAATACATTCAGCCCAAAGTAGCCACTATAAAAAACACGAAGACCCATAGCAATGCTATGGGTCTCAATACATATCGGCAAGCGACTTAACTTTCAGCCCCCGAAAAATTACTCCATACTAATCGTCAATTCATTCACCTTCGTCAGCCCACTCACACCTTCACCCTGATACACTACCTTGTAAGTACCCGGTGCATCAATCTTATACCCCATCTGCAAATCAATTTCAGCAGACACACTACCTTTCGCAGGCACCTTCACATAAGCATCCGCCGGCGGAGGCGTCACCCTCTTCGCCATTGCACCTTTGTACTGCACTTGCTCTCCTTTGCTGTCAGTCACCTCAAAGAAAGAATTCATAAACCGCAGTTCAAACGGCGTATGCCATTTACAAAATTCCTGCTCTTTGTCAGTAGGGTTGTTCACAGTAAATTTCACCAGAATAGGTTTACCTGCTTTCACCTTTTCAGGAGCAGACATTACGGTTTCCAGTACAGAAACGCTGCTATCAGCAGCTACAGGTTCAGCTACGGCAGCAGTGGTATCCTGTGCCTGTTGGGTGGTGTCATTTTGCGCACTTTGTGCATTTTGAGACTGCTGGCATGCAGTGAAAGAAAAAACGGACAGTATAACTGCCATCGCGATGAACTGGTTTCTCATTTAGATAAATTATGCCGGAAAATTAATTCTTTTTGAACACAAGAATATATTTCCTGAAGAAATACTTCCAAGGCATCGCGATCATTGGCAAGAAAAATAAATAAAATTATAAGGATTGCTGAAACACAATGCAAACCGTAGTCGGATCCAACACGGCAAACTCCTTTAATCCCCAGGGCTGCTGTTTTATAAAATTAAGATTCGGATGTAGCACATCAGGTCTTCTCGCTTTAATATCCGCATACACCGCCTCAATATCATCAGTAGCAATCCTGATCTCCGGCCTGCTATCACTCACAGCCAGCCCGGGATCAACCATCAATTGAAAAGTAGCATTATCCCTGTTTACGATATACAATACCTCATCATGGTATCCTAATTCAAATCCCAAACCATCAATAAAGAAATCAAGTGCCTGCTGGATGTCAGCATAGAAAATTTTGGGTAATACGGCGATCAGGCTCATATGTTAACAATTTTTTAAACTAGCTACAATATAGAAAATTCTTTATTATTTCAGGGAGATCAACTTTCTAACCCGGTATTAAACTCTTTACTATTTCAGGGAGATTAACTTCTCTAACTCGGTATTAAACCCCGCCTTATTCTTCAATTTTGAAAAAAACGCCTGATCAAAATTCTCCACAGTCACTACCGCCTGTTTAATAATATCAACACCTTTCTTCGTTAGCTCAATCAATTTCGCCCGCGTATCTGTCTTATGCTCCGTGCGTTTGATATACCCCTTATTCCCCAGTGTTCTCAACACTGTAGACGTCGTCATAGGATCAATCTTAGTATGAGCAGACAAAACGATCTGGGTCACCTCCTGCTGCTGCAAAGAAAGCCAATGAATACTTGCCATCAGTACATACTGCGAATGAGTCAGGTCATATTGCTCCAATGCCTTCTTTATCTCTCTCTGCCACAGGTTCGTTACCTGCCAGAGCAAAAACCCTGAACTCTCTTCTGCCTTATTTACGCTGAAAGTATTATTGCCTGATTTCATAGACTTTTCGCTGCTTGAATTTGTTTTTCTATATCTTTTGGCAAAGCATTGACAATATGCTGTGCCACCAGCTTTACCCATACAAAGCTAAGCAATCCTTTCACAGTAATTGTATTCGTGATTCTAAGCCCCTCAGCAGTCTCTTCAAATAAATGGTTGTCGTACATCTTTGCCAGTGGGAAATGAGTAACGTCAAGGAATAAACTGTTCTCAACCGTCTTCAATAAAGACACTTTTAATCGGGGGCCACCCTTTGGTTGTAACTGGAAATGATTGCCCTGCTCAAATGGCCCGGTAATAGAAGCCTGCTCAATACCATCATCCCAGGTATGCCAGTTATTCACATCGGCAAATAGTTTCCACATTTGTTCTTTAGTAACTTCCTTCGTAGTTACGGAATAAGTTCTTGTCCACATGACATAGTCAATTTTAATAACTGCAAATATAGTAAGTGTACTTATAATAATTACAATTATTTTTCACCTGTGCATATGTTGACTGCAACTGAATTATTTAAAAACTTGTATGAAGCGAACCGGAAGCAGGCGCCAGGCAGGTCACAAACTTATAAGCGCAACCAGGATTATAAATGGGGGAGAGACTGCTACCCTGATGCGTGTGAGCTGTTTTGAGAATGGTTAACTGTTATAAACCCTGCGAGGAATATGCCACCATATGAGAACTGAATGTATAAATGATCCGCGCTTTCCCGGCCGCATTGGCCGGGAATGGCAGAAGGAGATTATCTGGCAGGCAATTCTGCCTCCACCGGCCTTTCAAATTTCCCTGCATTAAAGATCCGCTCCCTATGCTGTAATCCCCAATCCGCCAGACTATCCGTCAGCTCCTTCAGCTGCTTCCCATACTGAGACAACTTATACGTCACCGTTACCGGCTGTGTCTCCGACACCTCCCTGATAATAAGCCCATTGATTTCCAGATCCTTCAACTCCCTGCTCAATACCTTCCCGGCTATTCCATTCAGATCCTTCAACAATTCTGAATATCGCATAGGTCTAAAACAAAGATGCGCAATCAATATCACCTTCCATTTTCCACCCAGAATATGAAGGGTATCATCAATCGCACGCACCCTTTTCATGCATTCAGTAAATGTCGGATATCCTAAATTTTCACTATCCATATACAAACATTTTGGTTACTTTTTTGTCACCAGGTGCCCGAAATGTCACCATCATTCAGCCCCCTAAAGTTACTTAATTACCGGAAGTGAATTTACATTTGTTAAAAATTGGACTAATATGAGTTTACTGGAAGATTTAAAGTGGCGCTATGCCACCAAAAAGATGAATGGTGCTAAAGTACCTCAGGAAAAATTGGATTATATTCTGGAAGCAGCGCGTCTCGCACCCTCTTCTTCTGGCTTACAGCAGTATAAAATCATCGTAATTTCCGACAAGGCATTACTGGAAAAAATAAAGGGCATCGCTTTTAACCAAAGCCAGATCACCGATTGTTCTCACTTATTGGTTTGGGTGGCCTGGGATGGATATAGCGATAGCAGGATCAGCACTGTATTCAATGCCATGATGGATGAGCGCGGATTACCACACGATACTATGGATGGCTATAAGAACGTGATCTTGAACATGTATGAGCAAAAAGGACAGGAATGGCAGGCTCATCACGCGGCAAAGCAGAGCTATATCTCCTTTGCAATGGCCATTGCAGCAGCAGCGGAGCAAAAAGTAGATGCTACGCCCATGGAAGGATTTGTACCTGAGCAACTGGATGAGCTGTTGAAACTGAATGGTACCGGCTATAAGAGCACTGTAATTTTACCATTGGGTTACAGGGAAGAGGCCAATGACTGGCTGGTGAATATGAAAAAAGTACGTACCCCGAAAGAGTCATTCGTTACCGAAATGACGATCGCAGATGCTGCGGAAACAAATGGTGCTACAGTTGCACTGAACCTGGAAACGATCATTAAGAAATAAAAAAAATGGGCTATCTGTTATAATACCAGATAGCCCATTTACTGTACAATTATTGACCAGTCCTAATACACATTATTCATTTTAGAATAAACACGCCTTATTCACTTATCCACGCCTATTTAATCAGCTCATACACCGGCAATCGCTCCAACGGCACCGTCTGCGCTATCACCTTCGGCCCTTTCAACACCTCCCCCTTATCACTCTTCCACTTTCCCTTTGGCAACACCACAGACTGCTTTCCGTCCTTACTCATCACCGGCGCCACCAAATACCTATCCCCCAGCATAAACTGCCCCTTTACCTCCGCAAAACCCTGCCCCGGAAACTCATACTCCATACTCCTCACTATCGGCACCCCACTAAGCGCAGATGCCTTTGCCAGTTCCAAAATATAAGGTGTATACTTTTCTCTGATCGCCACCGTCTGCTTCACTATCGCAAAATGCTCCTTACTCAACACCCGCCATGGCGCCACTGAAAACTGCATCATCGGCATCAACGCAGAACACTGTGCAGAACGTACCACCAACTCCTCATCCAATTTATCCCTTCCAATAAAAGACCCATATTCCCCACCACCAATCATATCCGGGCAAGTAAAATTATACCCCAATAAGCCCGCCAGTGTAATATGCGGAATCAATTTCTGCAAATCCACCCAGGTATGCTGCTTATCTCTCAATCGCTGTACCAGCGGCTCTCCTGCCATTTTCCACATGGCCCGGTATTCATTCAATGCATAATGCAAACCAATCTCTCCCCACAAACGACTATGATCATTAGGTGTCGCCTTTGCAAATGAAACCGCATCCGCAGGATAAAAATCCGCATCCCCCGCATCCAGTTTAAACCCATCCAGGTGATAAGTATACACCATATAATCCAGCTTTTCCGTAAACCACTCCTTCGCCGCAGGATTCGTAAAATCCATTACCGCACTATATCCATTCCACCAGGTTAAGATTGCTGGATTAACTGCATCCTTCATCAACAATAATTTCTTACTCAGCAGATCCCTGAACACCTCCGTATCAGGAGACACAAAAGGACTTATCCACAACATCACCTTAAAGCCCATACGATGCAAACTATCCACCATCGCAGTCGCATTCTCAAATCTATCCTTCCTAAAATCAAAGCGGCCATAATAATCACCCCAGTTATCATCAATCATCAGCACACCGGCAGGGAAACCATTCTCCAGGATCGACTTTGCATAATTCAGGATATCCGGCTGATTTTGATTGTACACCAGTTCAATCCAGGTATTGTACTGCGGCCTGGCAATCAGCAAGGTATCCGGCAATTTCCCTTTTGCAGGAAAATGCTTCTTCGCCGCATTCGCAAAAGCCTCTTTCAGATTATGCCCTAAGGAATCCACTTCAACAGGTGCCGTAGCATTTGAAATCTCCAATACATCTCCATGCACTGCAAATTTAAAAGGTTCATCACTCCAGATATACCGGCCATTGGTAGACAGCAATAACGGCGCCGCCTGGTTACCACCCGTATTCGCAAAAAGATTAAATGAATACCCATCTTTCAGCGGCATCTGTTGCCCTTCAGTGACAGCACCACCGTACCAGTTCTCTCCTTTCTTAATTTGAATCGTTTTCGTTTGTGCGTACGCGCCATGACAAATACTCGCAATTAAAATGGCTGCAATAACTTTTCCCAGGGGCATGATTTGGTTGTTTTACATCCTAAAATAACTTTAATTGGGGAGAGTGTTGCTACGCAACCGGTTGTGTAAATTTAAAGTACCTTTGAAAAAGAAGTAAAAGTTAGATACCTATGCCCAAGCTATTGTTGTTAGATCTCGATGAGACATTGATACATGCTACCACTACGCCCCTGACCACTACCCCCGATTTTCAGTTTGAATACTATCATGTGTATAAGCGGCCGGGATTGGAAGAATTTCTATTGAAAATCTCCCCTCATTTTACATTAGGTGTATGGAGTTCAGCTTCTAATGATTATGTGGAAGAAATTGTAAAAAAGATCACGCCAAAGAATATAGAATGGTTCCTGGTATGGGGAAGGACCAGGTGCACCATGAAACGGGATTACATCATGGACACTTATTATTATGAGAAGAAACTGGATAAAGTGAAGAATAAAGGTTTCAGCCTGGAACAGATAATAATAGTGGATGATTCGCCGGAGAAGGCGAGGAGCAACTACGGTAATGCCGTGTATATAAATCCGTTTGAGGGTGATAAGGAAGATGAAGAGCTGAAGTACCTGTATGATTATTTGCTACAACTAAAGGAGGTAGATAACGTAAGGACGATTGAAAAAAGAGGCTGGAGGCAGCAGATAAAAATGACTTAGTATAAAAAAAGGAAATGATCAATGACATCCTTCGGAAAAATACGTATCCACAAGCCAGCTTCTACTAAATTGATGATCCCTTCAATTGAATGTAAGTCATACTTTAATACTGACCAATCCCTTTAACTCATAACGAAACCATACCTGACTGAATAAAACAAGGGTAGCATCACGACTACCCTTGTTTTCAAAATTTCATAAAAGATTGAATCAATCTTACCACCCAAAGAAAATGTAATAACTTCCATCCGGCGCTTCCTGCTTTCTCTGATGGAATGGCTTCTTCATCCATTGTTTCCGGTTCTTTGAAACCAGTTTCCAACTTGGATGATAGCGATACTTTAATTTTTCAGGTTTACCGGTACCATCTTCTTCATACCTCAAAGCAACAAAAGAACCATTATGTGATTCTTTCCAGAAAGTGCTATGCCACCGGCAATAACTACAGCCGGCGAATAACAGCTTACTTGTAAGGTTGTAGGTACGACGGTCCATCGTTTCCTTCAGACGTTTGTGTGGCTTCATACTCTAGCATTTGGCTAGAGGGGAAGTCGAATTCTTTCTTCATGTAATGAGTTTAATATTATCCGGACTTTCTAGATCAATCATACAAATTATCATACCAATCATCCCCCTGCACATTCCGGTCTTTTATAACAAAAGGCTTCAAATTTATGCTATAATACCTTGCTAACACCACCATCACCAATTCTGAAATCAATTCCTGCGCTTCCTGCAAAGTCATACCATCCTCTATCTCACTCTGTCTGATTCTTCGCTGATGCGCTTCCATACTCCGAATAAACCGCCCCAGCGTTATCTCCGAATAACCCGACAAGATCAGCCCATCCTTTTTCTCACCTAAAAACGCCTTAATAAGCTCATACGCCTGCAACAACCCTTTATAATCCATCCCCTGACTCAGCGCCAGCAACAACTCCCTTACAAACCCATCCACCGGCACTAATTTCAACAAGTGAGCAGCCGGATGCTCCTCCTCTTCAATACCCGGACGATAAACAGAAAAATCAATAGCCACCTGCGCATTCACACCACGCTCCACATTCGCCATCCTAAAAGTATTCACATCAATCACCGCATTAAAATTAATCCTATTCACCTTATCCTTATTCTCAAAAAGCAAGTAACTCACCCCATCAATAAACCTCACCAAATAACGCGCCTGCTCATACACCTGCGCATCCGGCGTAGCCTCCAGGTACGCAGAACTGAATACATACAAAGGCTGACCATCATTGTAGAAACACCAGATCCTAAACCCATTATCTGTCAGCGTTTCTGTTAACCCAACAATGAAATCGTCGGCTATATCTATTTCGAATGCCCAATTTGCCATTGTATTGAATGAATTAGTATGTATCAAATGTAATGAAATCGGGTGACCCCATAGATAAATTATAAAAGTTTCGGATTTGTAAAAACAGTATCCTTTTATTACTTTAGAATTCAGATAATTACACCTATGTTCAAAAACATCGCCTTTGCCATTATACTGTTTGTAACCGCAGTGTTATCCATCTTCTTTGTATACGTCATGATCAAATTGGCCACAATGCCCAAAGAAAAAAACTACCTGGAAAGAACCGCTCCGGAACCGGTTAACTGGGATTCCCTCCAGGAGGTCAAAAACAACACACCCTGGTCATACTCCACAAAAGAAGACAGGATGACCTCAGCCATCACCTATTTCGCAGAGCAACGCTCCGAAGAAAATATCCGTACTAATGGTCACTGGGAAAACAAATCCTCCACAACAACCACTACAAAAACTGAAATCACAGAAAAGAAACCTTTATTCAAAAATAAAACAGCACTGGACCGTGCCCTGAATCCTAAAAAATTCAATGCCACTACCAGCACGACTACCACCAGCAGCACCCATCCTGAATGGGTAGGTAAGGAAGGACCAATGGTATTAAGTTTGAAATTCCGGGAAGGTAAAAAAACGAATGTGATCATTTATTCGTCTACCCACCAACTAACAGTAGATTTCAGTACAGTCAGAATTCGTTTCGATAAGAATGAACCAAAACGCTATAGCATTACGCCTACCGCTGTCAATAAAAATCAAACAGATGGGTTTATCATCAATTCACCGAGCGAGTTTATCACTTCCCTGAGAGGAGCCACCACCATGCTGATGCAAATGAGTGATGATGATGACGATTTTATATTTACATTTCATGTGAAGAATTTAAAATGGGAGCATTAATGTTGTTACAATAACAGGATAACTGCAATCTTTCTAATACACAATCATCCCCAATATGCGACTCACATACCTCTTTGCCTTGTTCTTTTTTACCCAGGCTATTTACGCGCAGTCTCCAACCGAACAGGATACCGTGCAGGTTTCACCATCTTTTTTAGCCTACATGGATAAGATGTACCTGGATAGTGTTGAAATAGATAATACAAAAACATATCTCGATATCGATAATATTCTTGAAACGAAAGCGATCCATACCAGGTTGAATGAAGTATATACCACGCATAGATATGCTGCACTCATCATCAGGAAGGTACCTAACAAGCTGGTCTCACTGGGAGAGTTAAGTACCAGGATAGCACCCAAAGATTCCGTAAGATATATAATCAATGATAAGTACATTACCGATACATCGAATGTACGGATTGAAGTGAGTGGAATAGATGCAGTAAATGTGATAAGGGAGGCAGAAGGAAGTGTGATACGGGAGCCGAAGCCAGTAATCATCAATATTAAAATGAAATATTATACACAAAAAAGGCGATCAGTTAACTGATCGCCTTTTTCTTTCCATATGGTATTTTACTGTTCCATACTATCAAACAAAATCATCTTCGGCGCACTCGCCACAAACTCATCCAATACACCATCCGCAACCTTAATCGCTCCACCAAAACGTGTAGCCCCGGGAATCGTCTGCATGGCCGCCGCTTCAGCAGCAAACTTCTTCGCATTTGCAAAATAACGACCCGCTGCATGACTACCACGATCAGCCGCCTCAAGACCTGCCGCTGTCATCTGCAGCGCTCTTCCCCACAACTGCATTGCATCCAGCCATGGACGTGCATCCACAGCAAAAGACGTATCCACAGTACCAGCCCTGATAATATCCGGTGCCCCCGCAAACGCAGCTGCATGCTTATTCAGATCAGCAATAGCCTGACGCCTTGTAGTCTCATCACCATTTGCAATCGCATCACGCACACCATCCAACATCGCCTTTAGTTTAGGTGCCTGCACCTGCCATGGCTGACTACCAAAAGTAGGCGCCAGGTGCTGCGTATCAAAGAAAGTCAGCAATGCAGCAGTCGTCTGCTCATCACCACCCGCCAATTCTCTCGCAGCAAACAGCCAGGTTCTTTCCGCATCATAACCTTTATCATTCCATGCAAAAGCCACCACCCCGGTTACCGCAACACGGCTTGGCGCTTCCTGGTTCATTGGATTAGACAGGATACCTTCCAGCTCTTTTGATAACCCCGCCTCACGCTTTACATAAGGAGCTACCAACAAACGACCTACAGATTCTCCATAATCATTCACCGGATAGTTATCCCACAAAAGCGTTTTGCGCCCAAAAGCCTTCATTGCCGCTTTTGCATCAGGCACAGAGATCGCAGGAGGAACCACATCAGTACCCGTCCACTGCACCACTACCTGGGAATCCAAATTCCTGCGCAACGCAGCCTTATAAGGAGACTCCTTTGCATCATAATATTCAGTAGGCACCATAATCAGATTTGGTGCTGTCGGATCTACTTTCTTAATACCCGCCTGCAATGCATTCAGCAGTTTTGCCTGAGCAATACCCGCAGCTTCAGCCCCTGAAGGACCAAAGGTCGCCTTGTCCAGGTCGCAATTCCATTTAGTATACTCGATATCATCCAGCGCTACATAAAAGCTATGCACACCAATAGCACGAAGTGCATTGAACTTGCGCA
>Ga0209436_100875_pt1 | contig 12027 bp, 5 predicted proteins | sample AraplaF_Cvi_mTSA_FD_184263 | JGI IMG/M metagenome (GOLD analysis project Ga0209436, IMG submission 184263) | Arabidopsis root microbial communities from the University of North Carolina, USA - plate scrape MF_Cvi_mTSA (SPAdes) (version 2) | ecosystem: Host-associated > Plants > Roots > Endosphere ...
CCTGCCAACACCTCTTATTATGGTGGTTTGGGCGGTGTGACACCAGATGCTAATGGCAAGATCACCTTTACTATTCCAAGTATCATTGCAGGATCATCCGCGGCTTATGTTTACTTTACTGTAACTGTTGGTTCAAACCTTACCGGCGTTGCGTACATTAATAATACAGCCTATGTAGATATACATGATGGCGCTGGTCTGTTGCCTACTCCTGGTACTAAAGGTGGTACTTACACCGGCTGGCCTTCAGTTGCCTCCGCAGTAGATAATGGTGCTAACTCCGTAGCATGGCTGAGCGTTACCTCTTCCGGTAGTGGTTCTACAGTTACAGCCGGAAATGTACTCACCTATACTGTACACGTTCGCAACACGGGTTCTGTAAACCTGACCAACGTAGTGATCTACGCTTATGTACCAGCTTATACCACTTTTGTAGATGCTGACGACAATGTTGTTGCGGATGGAACCGGGTTGGTCACCTGGACGATTCCAAGTCTGGCAGTCAATAGCGCAGATGTAATCAAAGCATACCGCGTAAAAGTATCTACTGACCTCACCGGTGCCTCTGCCATTACGAATACAGCTACTGTAGACAATGGTAACGGCAAGGGTAAGATAAATACTTATCCTGCTATGTCAGGTGATGCGGGCAATCCAAATACGACTTCCAACCTGGGTAACTCTACATCTTTATCCATTTCTACTTCATCCAGTTTTGAAACATGGATGGTGGTATTGAATGAAAACCTGAGTAACTACGTAAACTCCGGTGATGTACTGACATATTATATATACACACGCAATACGGGAACTGTTACCATTCCAAAATTACAGATCAACGTAGTGGTGCCTACCGGTACAAAATATACACAAGGTTATGATGGTGCTACGCACCCGCAGAATACCGATGTGCAAACTGTGTACTGGACGGTGACTAACCTGATAGCGGCTAATATTAGTTATGTGCGCTATACCGTTACTGCCGATGAGGATCTGACTGCGCTGAAAGCGATCACAAGTACTGCAACAGTAAACAACGGTGATACCATCAAAAATACAATGAACTGTGACCCTGCTGAAAGTGGTTGTGAAGGGAAAACAGTGACAAGTATAACTGTACAGGGTGGTAAACCGGGTCTGTTTGTAAGTAATGTGGTAACGCCAAACGGTGATGGTAAGAATGACTACTTCTATATCAGAAACCTTGATGATTATCCGGGCTCCAAGCTGTATATCTTCAACCGCTGGGGTGCGCAGGTCTATTACTCCAATAACTATCAGAACGACTGGAAAGGAACAGGATTAGCAGAAGGAACATATTTCTATAAAGTTGAATTACACAACCCCGCTTCTGAAACTGGTGGAGTTGATACCTATACCACCTACAAGGGTTGGGTCATGATTATTAGATAATTGAATGAACTGTATTTCTAAAAGTGCAAATATGTACACAAGAAAAAATTGGTTTACTGTAGTATTATTACTTTGTCTGGGAGCAGGCGCCAAGGCACAACAAAGTGTTCAGTTCAGCCAGTATATCTTTAATGGCCTGTCAGTCAACCCTGCGTATGCTGGTTATAAAGATGTAATGTATTTGAATGCAACCTTCCGTGATCAGTGGAGTGGTTATCCGGGTGCACCTAAAACAGGGATGGTATCCCTGGATGGTCCGCTGAAGCGTCCAAACAGAGATGCAAACGTAGGTTTAGGTGTGCAGGCTATGATGGATAAATTGGGTCCTCAGAGCGCAATCTCCCTTTACGGATCTTATTCTTATCGCATCCGCCTGGACGATGAAGATACTAAACGTATCTGCTTCGGTATCGGTGTAGGAGCTACCCAGTATAGTCTGGATGGTAACCAGCTCCAGTACCTGGATGCAGGTGACCGTATCGTTCCTGATGGTGTTGCAAAAGAAACAGCACCTGATGCACGTGTAGGTATTTACTATTATTCTCCTACCTTCTATTTCGGTGTATCTGCACTGGATCTGTTCTCCAAATTTACCAGCAGTGGTTATAAATGGAGAGGATATACTTATGAGAGCATTCGTAGAAGACAGTCTATATATCTGACCGCAGGTTATATGTATAGCTTGTCAGAACAGGTATCCCTGAAACCTTCTGTGATGTTTAAGAGTGACTTCGCAGGTCCTGCAGGATTAGACCTGAACCTGATGATGTACATCGATAATCTGCTGTGGATCGGTGGATCTTACAGAACTAACGTAGGCGTACTAACGAACAAAGCAATTACTGCTGCTACGCCAGTAGAATCAAGCAACGCTGCAAGTGCTATATTAGAGTACTACATTACGAGCAAATACCGCATCGGCTATTCCTATGATATGTCTTTAAACAAACTGGCTGGTATGCAAAGCGGCAGCCATGAAATTTCAATCGGCATCCTATTTAATTCTAAGCAATACAGTACTTCCAATCCCCGGTATTTTTAATCTTAAGATCATTGAATTAATATGTTACGTTGTTACGCAATTTTATTATGCACACTTTTGGTCGTCCCTGCCGCACTCTTTGGTCAGGAATCAAAGAGTGTGCGTGAGCTGGCTGACGAGGCTTACCAGAGGCAGGAATTTGCCACGGCCGGGTCCTTATATTCGAAACTGGCTAATAAGCAACGTAATAAGTCTAACGTCGAGTTGCTGGAAAAAATTTCAATGTGTTACCGCGAGGTAGGCTACTATGAAGAAGCTGCCAACTGGTTCAAGAAACTCGATGCCTTACCTAACTGTCCTAACGTTGCACATCTGTTATATGGAGAGACACTAAAAAACCTGCAGAAATACGAGCAGGCAAAAGTACAGCTGGCAAAATTCATTACCACCAAGCCTGATAGCGTACGATTAAAGAATGTAATGATGGCCGGCTGTGATAGCGCCATCATGTGGAAAGCGGATCGTGTCGATATGGCAATGGAAGATATTAAAGAATTGAGCTCCTCTGGCTCTGACTACGTAAGTGGGGTGACCAGGCAGGGGCTTTTGCTTGTATCAAATGGTTACCGGAAAATGGCTATTTCCAATTCTCCGGAAAAAACACCACAAATTGATACACGCACAGGGCAGCCTTATTTTAAAGCATACCTCTTTAAACAGTATGCTCAGGGTGTTGCCAACACCTATGTAGAAGAGATCTTACCGGAACTGCTGGGCAAAATACCTTATCACGTAGGCCCTGTATGTTTCAATCCAAGAGAAGATACAGTTTACGTAACCCTGAACTCCTGGCAGCAGGATATCGCTAACAAAACAAAGCGTGGTCCTGTAAACGGTGAACGTGTGATGATCGTATTCTGGTCTTATAAAACAGGTGATACCTGGGCTCCACTGGAACCACTGAAAGAAATTAATGCACCCGGTTTTTCTTCCGGTCACGTTGCACTGAGCCGTGATGGTCAGCTGATGTATTTCACTTCTGACAGAAAAGGTAGTGTAGGTGGAATGGATATCTGGTATAGTGAGAAACAAAAGAATGGTAAATGGGGCAAGCCTAAGAACTGTGGTCCTATTATCAATACACCGTTTGATGAGGCATTCCCTACTTATAATGAAGCGGGAATGTTATACTTCTCCAGTAAAGGGCATCCGGGTATGGGCGGTTTCGACATCTTCCGTGCAACCGGTAGTACCTCTAACTGGACCAAGTTGCAGAACCTGCGCTGGCCGTTTAACTCCGGTGGCGATGACCTGGGTTTCATCATGAAAGCGAATATGTATGAAGGGTACTTCGCCTCTAACCGTCCTGGTGGCGGTGGTAGTGATGATATCTACCGCTTCATGGATACCCACTTTGCGGAACGTTTCAATAACGAAGGTGGTATGGCCCCTTACCAGGCACCACCTGCTGGTTCAGAACCTGCGCCGGTGATGTTGGCTGCAGCTGATCCTGTCGTGAAGCCAGAAGATGTAAAGACAGAAACGAAGAAAGATAATAAGAAAGAATCCAGGAAGGAAAATCCTAAAGAATCAAAGAAAGAAGAGAAGAAAGAAGAAAACGAAAAGCCTTCCAAACATAGCAGAGGAGGAAAGGATAAACCAGCAGCTGTGGTACCTGTACCAGTGCCTGTTCCGGTTCCTTCCGCTCCAACTCCTGCACCAACTGTATCAACACCTCCTCCTAAGGAAGAACCAGTGGTAACCAGTCCGATGCAACAGGTAACTGTTCCTTATACTGAGCCAACTGTTACACCTTCCGCACCTGCTCCGGCACCAGCTGAACCAGTGAAGGAAGAGCCGAAGAAAACTGAAACAAAGAAGCCGGCTACGGCTACCAGGCAGTCTACACCTAAACGCCCTGTAAGACCAGAGCCTAAAGCGACCCTGCCAGAGCCGAAGCCAGAAACAGTAACACCGGTAGCAGAACCTGTAACTACGCCGGCAACAGCACCAGCACCTACATCAACATCCACTGCTGAAGAGGAACAACCGTTCTCAGAAATGGATAACGCGATTATCGATAAGCTGGAAAAACTGATGTTCTTCTACGATTACAACAGTGCGATCCTGACTACCAAGTCAAGGGATATGCTGGATAGGGTAGCAGTAGTACTGAACCAGTTCCCTGCCTGGAAGCTGAAGATCACTTCTTACACAGATAGCCGTGGTTCTGATGCGTATAATAAGGACTTGTCTGCGATGAGATGTTATGCGGTGATCGATTACCTGATTAAGAAAGGTGTGGCTAGCAGCAGGCTGTATTATGAAAACATTGGTAAAGATCCGAATGATCCTTGTAAGGGTTCAAATTGTACAGAAGAACAGTACAAGTTCAGCAGACGTACCATGTTGAAGATTCTTCGTAAGAATTAAGATAGACATAAAGGAGAAAATCCCCGCCGGCACCCGCCGGCGGGGATTTTTATTTTTTTTACATTTAGATAGTACTACTTCCCCCATCAGCCGACTACTATATTGTGACTTAACAACCATATTCATTAAGAGAAGATATTATATCAGGTTTAAGTAGACCGCTTCACCTACACAACCCGATATCATTATCAAAAACAATTATTCTATTCTGTGAAACACCGGCTTTATTGGCCTACTATTACAGCTCCCGAAAAACCTTGAAAACCCGGTCCTGTAATTACAATAAAGCATAATTGTCAGAGAGTCAGACATGTGCCTATACCCGCTACTGCCATTTCAGCCTGAGTGGATCCCTCCCACCAGAAAGCGAGCAGGTAGATAATGTGAGTGGCGCAGTCCTATCCATATCGTCTACAAAAATCCAGCGATAATGAAAGTAAACTTTACCTTTCGCAATGCATGGCTATGCACCTATGCAAGACATGCAGTTCTTTTCCTTCTGCTACTAACCGGCCTCGGTAAGGCCAGGGCACAGGTAAGCCCTTCTGTAACCGCTACTACCAAGAACCACAAGAAACAGGTGATAGGTTATATCACCCAGTGGGATGCATGGAAAGAAGTATCGGGTATAGTTCCTAAAGGAGGTTACAACCAATTGAATGTGGATTACTCACAGTACACCATCCTCAACTTCTCCTTTTTTGGGGTAGCTAAAGATGGTTCCCTCCACAGCGGTGACTTCCGTAACAAAAACATTTATCAGGTAGGTGCCGTTCAGGAACCAGGTGCCCTGATAAATGAAGACATTTACAGCAGCTGGGATCTGTATCTCCTCAAAGGAGAACTGGACGCCCCGCTTTATTATATCACAGATGGCAGCTATGCCTACACACTGGGATATCGTAACTCAGGCAGCGGCTGGACTAACGTGAATACCGGTGCTTCCGGCGCTTTCCCGTTAAGCGTTCCTAAGCAGGGTGGTGCACCGGGTCTGATCGACCTTTGCCACCAGAAAGGCATTAAAGTAATGGCATCTATAGGTGGCTGGAGTATGTGTAAACACTACCCTTCAACTGCCGCTAATGCAACCATGCGTGCTAAATTCGTAGCTAACTGTGTTGATCTGATCAACATGGGTTTTGATGGTATCGATTTCGACTGGGAATATCCTAACGGAGCTGGTATGAACATCGAGAACTACAGCACTGCTGACTATGCTAACTTCGCTACACTTGTAGAAGCAGTAAGAGCAGCAATCGGCAGCAGCAAACTGATCACAGCTGCAATGTCTGCTGTTCCTTCCAAATTGTCAGGTTTTGACTGGACTCGCCTGAACAAATCCATGGACTACTTCAACCTGATGACCTACGACTATAATGGTGGCTGGTCAAACATCGCAGGACACAACGCGCCTTTGTATGATTATCCGGGTGCAGAATATTCCGGATTCTCTATCGATGCTACAGTTAAAGGTGTGAAAGCACTGGGTGTGAACATGTCTAAAGTAAACATTGGTGCGCCTTTTTACGGCCGTGGTGTAGTTTGTACCGGTACAGCTGCGCTGAATGGTGCTACTACAAAACGTGCTGAAACCGTACAGCCCGATGGTCCTATCTCCACCTGTGCTGACTATACAAACTGGGCACTGAATCTTTGGGATGGTACACCAAACTATAGCTATATCCTGCAGCAAACCGGCTCCGGCTCTGGTTGGACTGACCATTGGGATGATAATGCGAAGGTGCCTTACATGACAAAAGGCAACTACTTCCTGAGCTATGATAACGAAAGATCTATTGGTCTAAAAGCGCAATACATCAATGACAATGGCCTGGCTGGTGTGATTGTATGGCAGGTATTCGGCGATATGCTGAATATGACCAGCAGCACTACTGCAAAAGGTAAACTGATTTATTGCCCTAACACTACTTCTCCGCTTGTAAATAAGCTGAACGCTGTTTTTGCAAACGGTACAGGTACTACTAACCAGTCACCAACCGTGAGCATTACTTCTCCTGCTGGCGGCGCTTCTTACACAGCTGGCGGATCTATCACTATAACAGCTTCTGCTGCTGATGCCGATGGCTCTGTGAGCAAAGTGGTATTCTATAATGGTGCTACTGTATTAGGTACCGTTACTGCTGCTCCATATACTTATACCTGGAGCAATGTAAGTGCAGGTAGCTATTCCATCACTGCCGTTGCTACCGACAATGCTGGTGCTACCACTACTTCCACCGCAGTAGCCTTAACAGTTAAATCTTCTTCTTCAGACAATTCTTCCGGTAAGGTACTGGTAGGTTACTGGCATGACTGGAACCTGGCTTCTGCTCCTTACATCCGTCTGAAAGATGTTGATGCAAGATACAATGTAATTGAAGTGGCATTTGCTACTACAGGTAGTGACTACGCAACAGTAAGTTTTACGCCTGATGCAAGTCTCACTTCTGAAACTGAAATCAAATCTGACATTGCTACTTTACAGGCGCAGGGTAGAAAAGTTTTACTGTCTATCGGCGGTGAAAATGGTACCCTGTTGCTGTCTTCTGCTACAGCTAAAGCCAGCTTCATCTCCAGCATGAAGGCTGTGTTAGACAAGTACAACTTCGATGGTTTTGACCTGGATATCGAAGGTGGTACTTCCCTCCAGCTGGATAATGGTGATAAAAACTTTACAGCGCCTACTACTGCAAAAGTGGTAAACCTGATCGCTGCCTGTAAAGAAATTATTTCTTACCGTACAGCACAGGGAAAAAACTGTTTGCTGACCATGGCTCCTGAAACATATTATGTACAGACTGCTTATGGTGCTACTTATTCTCCACTGGTAGGTGCTTACCTGCCTATTATCTATGGTCTGAAAGATCAACTGTCCTGGATCCAGCCACAGCTGTACAACACAGGTTCAGTCACCGCCCTGGATAATAAAGTATACAGCTCTGCTACAGCTGACTTTATCGTATCTATGACAGAAATGCTGCTGACTGGTTTCCCTGTTTCAGGTACAAGTCAAACATTCCCTGCATTGCGTCCTGACCAGGTAGCCTTTGGTCTGCCAGCGGCTCCTGGTGCAGCAGGTAGCGGATACACTGCTCCGGCGCAGGTATTGAAAGCTTTGAATTATTTAGTAAAGGGTCAGTCCTATGGTGGTACATATACCTTACGTAACAGTGCTGGTTATTCCGGCCTGCGTGGTATCATGACCTGGTCTATCAACTGGGATGCGGTGAATAACAAAGAATTCGCCAGCAACTATTATCCATTCTTCTTTGGTTCTACCGGTGGTAATCAGTCACCAAGTGTGAGCATCACTTCTCCTGCTGCGAATGCTTCATTTACAGCACCTGCTTCTGTGACTATCACAGCTTCTGCTACTGATTCCGATGGTTCTATTGCCAAGGTAGAATTCTACAACGGTTCTACCCTGTTGGGTACATCTACTACCAGTCCCTATACCTATACATGGAGTAGTGTTGCAGCAGGCACCTATTCTCTGACTGCAAAGGCGACAGACAACGCCGGTGCAACAACGACTTCTGCTGCTGTTTCAGTTGTAGTAACAAGTAGCACAGGTAGCGGTACTTGCGACGGTATCGCTGCCTGGACTGCTACTGGTATCTATACCGGTGGCACAAAGGTGGTGTATAACAGCAAGATCTACACTGCTAAATGGTGGACACAGAATGAACAACCTGATACCCACACCGGCGATGGCCAGGTTTGGACATATACAGGTGATTGTTCAGGTGGTGGCAATACCGGTGGTGGTACTGCTCCAACTGTAAGCATCTCTTCCCCATCTGCAGGTGCTTCTTATACTGCCCCTGCTTCAGTTTCTATCACTGCTGCTGCATCTGATGCTGATGGCACTATCGCGAGCGTATCCTTCTACAATGGTTCTACGCTGCTGGGTACTGTGACTTCTTCACCTTACACTTACAGCTGGACCAGCGTAGCTGCAGGTACTTATTCCCTGACTGCAAAGGCGACTGACAACAGTGGTAACTCCACTACCAGCGCTGCTGTAAGCATTACTGTAAGCGGTTCTACCAGCACTGGTAACTGTGCAGGTGTAGCTACTTACCAGCCTTATCCTTCTGTGTACAACGCAGGTGATAAAGTAGTATATAACGGAAACCTGTATGTGAGCCTTGCAAATGGCCTGTACAACGTAACTCCGGGTACTGCTGACTACTGGTGGCAACCACTGGGTGCTTGTACAGCTTCTGCTGCAAGAACTACCAACACAACTGTAGTTGCTGCTGAAACCACTGCCAAAGATCAGATCCTCGTGTTCCCTAACCCTGTAACAGGTAATAACCTGCAGGTAAGCGTAACTGCTGCTGCTGGTGAAAAGATCTGGGTCGAACTGTGGAGCATCAATGGTAGCACACCAGTGATCAGAAAGGAATATGTAGCTGGTGCCAAAGGTGCACAGGTGATCACACTGGATGTAAGCCGTTTACCTCAGGGTACATGGATCCTGAAAACATCTAATGCGAAAACAGGCCGCAATGGTGCTGCGAAAGTGATTAAAATGTAATTGACTGAGCGGACACACGCTCCATCTATCCTTTTATAAATTAGGAACTGCGGGTGAGCAAAAACCCGTAGTTCCTAATTCTGGTTTTTGAAAAACTACCGCAGTAAGATTTTTTACTTTTCCCTCACCGCAGGAACCGCCCTCAAAGCGGGGCGGTCTCCGATGCGGCTTTATTCACTCTTTAAAATTGAACTTGCATGAATTAAACCTTTACACTCCTACCATTTTATTCTCCGTTTTCTTCCACGTTAATTCACATTTATAAGGTCGTGTAAGCCTCTCATTCATCAACGGGATTTCCACGCAGTATCAAAGATAGCCTGCAGCCGCTCTGATGAAAGTCAAAGAGATACACCACCATTTATTAACAGGCTAAAATCATTCTTTATGAATGCTAAGAACTGTATCATAGTGCTGCTTATGGCGCTGCTGAGCCATCCCCCGCTCTTTGCCCAATCAGGTATTTATGCTGGTGGACCTGTATATAAGAACAGAAGCTACTCCATCAGTGAACTCAAAAATTCAGGTTTTACATATGTAGTGGTATGGACTGTACATATCGATGCCAGCGGCAATTTTAACTTCAATGCCGAATTCCCGTTAGTGCAAAATGGATCTTATATAGGTGCCAGTTCCTATCCCAATTTTGCCAATGATATTGCCCTGCTGAAGTCAGCTCCCACTACGATTAACAGGGTTGAGTTTTGTATCAGTGCATGGGGTTCCGGCACCTTTGCAAATATTAAAAATCTGATTGCTGCTCAGGGTACCGGTAGCACCAGTATCCTGTATAAGAACTTCCAGGCACTGAAGAATGCCATTCCTGCTGTGGATGCCATTGCTTTTGACGACGAAAGTACCTATGATGTAAGTTCCTCTACTGCATTGGCTGTGATGTTGGGTAACCTGGGGTATAAGGTTACACTGGTGCCGTATACCAATGCCAGTTACTGGACCAGCGTAGCCACCAATACCAACAACCAGAAGGCCGGTACAGTGACCCGTGTGGACCTGCAATGCTATTCAGGTGGCGCGGGCAACAGCCCTTGCAGCAGTACCTGGAGCTTCGGCTCTATTCCCATTTATGCAGGTTTGTGGGATTCAGAGAAATCTACTTCTCAGGTCACCAGTACCCTGAATGGATGGAAAGGTAGTTGTAGCAGTAAACTGGCTGGTGGTTTCATCTGGTTGTATGACGATATTGACAATTCCAGTGCTACGGCCAGTTATGCATCTGCGGTGAACAGTGTATTTGGTGGTGGAAGTAAGAATACTGCTGCCGCTACTTTTTATAAGGATTGTAACTATAGTGGCTTAGGTATTAGCTTACCTACTGGTAATTATACCCTTTCACAACTCTTATCACATGGAATACTGAATGATGATATTTCTTCCATACAGGTAGCCAGCGGATACCAAACCACCGTATATAACAATGATAATTATGGGGGTAATTCGCTACTGGTGAATGCGAATAATTCCTGCCTGGTGAATAACAGTTTTAATGATATTATCAGTTCTCTTAAAATATCTGCTACCACATCTGCATCTACTACTAAGATCCAGGCAGAAAATTACAGCTCGATGTCTGGTGTGCAAACAGAAAGCACCACTGATACAGATGGTGGTATGAGCGTAGGCTATATTGATACGGGAGACTGGATGGCCTATTCAAATATTACAATCCCTGCTACCGGCACTTATCGTATTGACTATCGGGTAGCCAGTGAATCAACTGGTGGCCAGTTGTCACTGGATCTGAATGGAGGAGCTACTGTATTGGGATACCAAACCGTTCCTGTAACGGGTGGCTGGCAAACCTGGCAGACTGTATCACAAACAGTAAGTATCACTGCTGGTACATATGCCTTTGGGATCTACGCCCAATCCGGAGGCTGGAACCTGAACTGGTGGAGCATCACACCTGTATCTACAGCAAGAATGGCGGTTTCGAAAGAAGCTGCTCCCACTGCCTTTAGTATATATCCTAATCCTGCGCAAAATGAGCTGAAAATTAATACCGATCTGAATGGCGCTGTGATACAGGTTTATGATGTATCCGGGCACCAGTTAATGGCATTTAAAGCTGTTAGTAATACTGTAGATATTTCCCGTTTGTCACCGGGTACGTATACACTGGTTGTTATAAAAAATGGCAATCGTACTACCCGCAAGTTTATTAAACATTAATTTTTTCACTCCCTCAAAATAAACCATATGCAAACAAACAAATGGATAAGGGCTGCATTCCTTGGTATTGCTACCCTTATCTCTTCTTCACAGGCATTCTCGCAGTTCAAAGTAGTGGGTTATATGCCCTCATGGTCAGGTGACGTGAATGCTATACAATATAGCAAACTGACGCACATCAACTATGCATTTCTGTTGCCTACGGCTACCGGTGGTCTGCAGGCTATTGAAAACTCCTCAAAACTTTCCAGTCTTGTTTCTCTCGCACATGCGAACGGAAAAAAAGTGCTGATAGCAGTAGGTGGATGGAACAATGGCGATGACAGCGGCTTTGAATCCATTGCAGCAAACAGTAGTTATCGTACTACATTCGTAAACAACCTGCTCAGTTTTGTGAATCAATATGGATTGGATGGTGTGGATATCGACTGGGAATATCCTGACCCAGGAGCTTCTGCCAACAACT
>Ga0209436_100880_pt1 | contig 11980 bp, 8 predicted proteins | sample AraplaF_Cvi_mTSA_FD_184263 | JGI IMG/M metagenome (GOLD analysis project Ga0209436, IMG submission 184263) | Arabidopsis root microbial communities from the University of North Carolina, USA - plate scrape MF_Cvi_mTSA (SPAdes) (version 2) | ecosystem: Host-associated > Plants > Roots > Endosphere ...
TCTCCCACCAATACGCCGTTAGCGCCTATGTCGCTCTCTGCGAAAGAAGCGGTAGACTATGCCCTTGCTAACCAGGCCACCGTGCGAAACGCTAAACTGGATGAACTCATTCAGCTGGCGAAAAACAAAGAGGTGAGCGGAATGGCGCTTCCTCAACTCAGCGGTGCCGGTTCCTTCCAGCACAATCCAATTGTTCAGAAACAACTGATCGATGCCTCTAACTTCTCTGACACTGTACCCAAAGGCACCCTTGTTCCTTTCGCCTTTGGATTAAAATTCAACGTGCTCGGCGAAGTGAAATTCAATCAGGTACTCTTCGACCCCAGCGTACTCGTAGCCCTCCAGGCCCGCAAAACACTGGAAGAACTCTCCCACAAGGGTGTACAGAAAGCCGAGATCGATGTCAAAGTGAATGTTTACAAAGCTTATTACAACGTACTATCCGCACGTAAAGCCTTGAGTATACTCAGGGGCAACCTGACTACACTGGAAAAGCTACTGGGTGAAACAAGAGAAACCTACAAGAACGGACTTGTAGAAAAACTCGATGTGGACAGGCTGGTTGTACAGCTTACCAACCTTCGTACGGAAGAGACCAAATTACAGAACCTCTCCGAAGTAGGACTGGCAGCCCTCAAATACTCCATGGGCATGCCCATGCGTACAGAGCTCACACTTACGGATACACTCTCTACAGCCGAAATAAAATCAGCAGTAGCCGTAGAAAAATTCGACTACTCTCAGCGTATAGAATACCAGTTACTGGAATCACAAAAGAAAGCATACGAGTACGATCTCAAGCGCTATAAATATAATGCGCTGCCCACGCTTTCCCTCTTTGGAACAGGAGGCATCAGCCGTGCGAGTGATGTATTTAACTACTTTGATAAGCAAACCTGGTATGGCTATGTTGGTTATGGTGTGAACCTGAGCTTTAACATCTTCACGGGCCTCCAGCGCAGACGCAAAGTAGACCAGGCTTTCCTGCAGGTAAAGAAAACAGAGGTAAGTATAGAAGATGCTAAACTTGGTATTGACCTGGAACAAACACAATCTGCTTCTAACCTGCGCAACAATATCGTAGCCCTCGAAGCACAGGAAAGCAATATGCAGCTGGCCCAGGAAGTATATAATACCACCCAGATCAAATACAGAGAAGGCGTAGGTTCCAGCCTGGAAATGACGACTGCGGAAAATGACCTGCTCACCGCCCAGAACAATTATTTCACAGCACTCTACAATGCCAGTGTGTCAAAGATTGACTACCTGAAAGCCTACGGCAAATTGTAGTGCTGCATTTTTCCTAATTCTAATTCATTCTATATGTCTTATAAATATCACTCCGCATTACTGTTCCTGCTCGTCATCGCGGCATGCGGTGAACCTACAGCTGAAGAAAAGCTCCAAAAGCTGAAAAAAAAGGAAGCGGACCTGAAAAACGAGATTGCACTGCTGGAAAAACAAGTGAGTAAAACGGATACTACTGCAAAGAAAATGAAGTCAGTAGTGGTGACCGCCATTAAAGATTCCGTATTCGAACATTATATAGATATACAAGGCGCTGTCGATGCACGCGAAAACGTGAACGTCAGTTCCAGGGTGCCTGGTGTGATCACCGCCATTTATGTAAAGGAAGGACAGAACGTTTCCAAAGGTCAGGCACTGGCACAGGTCGACGATCAGATCCTGCGGGCCAATATGGCTGAACTTCGCACCCAGCTGGACCTGGCCACTACACTGTATCAAAAACAACAAAACCTCTGGAAACAACAGATCGGCTCTGAAGTACAATACCTGAACGCTAAGAATCAGAAAGAATCACTGGAACGGAAAATGGCCACCCTGAACGATCAGCTCTCCCAGGCAAAGATCATTTCTCCGATCAATGGTAGTGTCGATGCGGTGATCTCCAAACTGGGAGATAATGCAGCACCAGGTGCTACCTCTTTCAGAGTAGTGAACAGCGCGAACTTACGAGTATTGGCAAACGTAGCAGAAGCCTACGCAGGCGTAGTGAAAACAGGCGATCCGGTGGTGGTAAAGTTCCCGGATATTGATAAGGAATTGCGCACTAAGATCGGATTTGCGGCCAAAGCCATCGATCCGGTAAGCCGTACTATCAAAGTAGAAGTACCCATGCCAAACGATGCCGCACTGAGACCAAACATGATTGCACAGATCAAGATCATAGACTATACTGCTCCTCATGCACTTGTGATACCTGTAAATGTGATCCAGTATGCATTAGGGAAATCCTATGTAATCGTCGCTGAGAAATCCAAAGATGGAATGATCGCTAAAAGAAGAGAAGTGGAAGTAGGTCATACCTACAATGATAAAGCTGAGATCAAAAGCGGATTACAGGCAGGAGATAATGTAGTAACAACAGGTTATCAGGGATTGAATGACAATGACCTGATCCAGTTATGATCTTAAAAATACTGTTGTATGCAAGATAATCTGAACAAAGAATTTAAGCCTACCAGCTGGGCGATCGATAATAAAGTGAGCGTGTATGTCGCCACTATTATCATAGCCATAGCAGGTATCCTGTCATATCAAAACCTGCCGAAGGAACAATACCCGGAGGTCGTGTTCCCGCAGTTTTATATCAGTACGATCAATACCGGTACTTCTCCCGAAGATATGGAAACACTGGTGACCAAGCCCATTGAAAAACAACTGGGTGGCATCTCTGGTGTGAAGTCTATCAAGAGTACGAGTATGCAGGATTACTCTGCTATCACGATAGAATTTGAAGCAGGGGAGGACCTGGAAACAGCTCGTCAGGAAGTAAGAGAAAAAGTGGATGATGCTAAAAAAGACCTGCCGCAAAAACTGACACAGGAACCGCAGATCATTAAGATTGATGTATCGCAGATTCCGATCATGAACATCAACCTGTCAGGAGATTTTGATCTGCAATCACTGAAAAAGTATGCAGATGAAATGCAGGATAGAATTGAGGCCCTGAATGAGATTACCCGTGTAGATATCGTAGGTGCGCTGGATCGTGAGATCCAGATCAATGTAGATAAATACAAGATGGATGCTGCACAGGTAAGCTTCGATGATATTGGTAATGCAATATCTGCAGAGAATATGACCATTTCTGGTGGCCAGGTATCTATGGATGGACAGAAGCGTACGCTGAGTGTAAAGGGGGAATATAAAGATCCTTTGAAGCTGCGTAATATCGTGATCCGGAGTGCATCTGGTGCCACTGTATACCTGCGTGATATTGCTGATGTAGTGGATGGGTTTGAAGAGCAGGAAAGTTATGCGCGCCTGGGTGGAAAGAACGTAATCACGCTAAACGTGATCAAGCAAAGTGGTAAGAACCTGATCGATGCCTCTGATAAGATCAGGGTGATCATCGACGATATGAAAAAGGATTATTTACCAAAAGGGCTGAATGTAGTGGTGACAGGAGATCAGTCTAACTCTACACGTGTAACGCTGCATGACCTGATCAATACCATCATCATTGGTTTCCTGTTGGTAACGGTGATCCTCATGTTCTTCATGGGTGCGGTGAATGCCATCTTTGTGGCGATGTCAGTGCCGATCTCTATGTTCATAGCCTTCCTGCTGATGCCGGCTTATCATTTCACTTTGAATATGATGGTGTTGTTTTCCTTCCTGCTGGCATTAGGTATTGTGGTGGATGATGCAATTGTGGTGATAGAAAATGTGCATCGTATCTTCTATGAACGAAAGGATCTGGGTATAGTGAAAGCCGCCAAGATAGCGGCAGGAGAGGTGTTTTTGCCCGTGTTTTCCGGTACGCTGACAGTGTTGGCCCCCTTCGTACCATTGTTATTCTGGCCGGGTATCATTGGTAAATTTATGTTCTTCCTGCCAGTAACGTTGATCACTACACTGGGTGCATCGCTGGTAGTCGCCTATATCATCAACCCGGTATTTGCAGTAGATTTCATGGACAGGCACGAGGGTGAGAATCATCCGAAGCCCAGGTGGAATAAGAAGTTCACCTACATGGCAATTGTGTTTGGTGTAATTGCATTGTTGGGATATGCGAATGGTAGTGTGGGCATGGGCAATTTTGTCATCTTCATATTCCTGTTGATCTTACTGGAGAAATTTTACCTGGGTGGTGTGGCACGCCGCTTCCAGAGCAATTTCTGGCCAAAGGTACAGGAACGTTACAAGCTTATATTGAAATGGTGCCTGATTGGTTGGAGACCTATCTGGATCCTGATTGGCACATTTGGTTTGCTGGTCTTCAGTCTTGTGCTCACAATGATCAGAAACCCCAAAGTTGTATTCTTCCCGCAGGCAGATCCGAACTTTATCTATGCCTACATAGAGTTGCCAATGGGTACAGATCAGAAGTATACAGATAGTATCACACACATTGTAGAGAACAGGATCACAAAAGTGGTGGGTCCGAATAATCCGATCGTAGAATCAATCATCTCAAACGTAGCAGTGGGAGCGGGTGATCCTTCCCAAATGGATATGAGCGTACAATCCAACAAAGGTAAGGTAACAGTGGCATTCGTGGAGTTTGGCAAGCGTGACGGGCATGATACAAAGCAATACCTGGATAAGATCAGGCAGGCAGTAAGAGGCATACCGGGTACAGATATCACGGTAGAGCAGGAGCAGGGAGGTCCGCCTACAGGTAAACCGATCAATATTGAAATTGCAGGCGATGAATTTGATGAACTGACAGCAACCGCTGATAAACTGAAACGCTATTTAGATTCACTGGAGATTGGTGGTGTAGAAGAATTACGTTCCGACTTCCAGAGTAATAAACCAGAGATCTTAGTGAACATAGATCGTGAGCGTGCCAACAGGGAAGGCATTTCCACTTATACCATCGGTATGGCATTGCGCACGGCATTGTATGGTGCAGAGGTATCCAAGTTCAGGGATCCTGAAGATGATTATCCGATCATGGTAAGGTTCCAGGAGAATCAGCGTAACAACATCAACACACTCATGAACCTGAACCTGGTATACAGGGATATGAATATGGGTGGGGCGATCCGGCAGGTGCCGCTGAGTGCAGTAGCAGATATTCATTACTCTAATACTTATGCAAGTATAAAGCGTATAGATCAGAAACGCGTGGTGACCTTGTACTCAAATGTACTCACGGGATATAACACAAACGAAGTAGTACAACAAATACAGACAGCACTGGGTGATTTTGCGAAGCCAACTGGAATACAGGTAAAGATGACAGGTGAGCAGGAAGATCAGGCAGAGACGATGAACTTCCTCTTGCTGGCCATGGTAGGTGCATTTGGTTTGATCCTGATGATCATGGTAACACAGTTCAACTCCATTGGTCGTCCGCTGGTGATCTTTATGGAGATCCTGTTTAGTATCATTGGGGTATTCCTTGGTTTCTCCGTTTTCGGAATGGATATTTCCATCGTGATGACGGGGGTAGGTATCATGGCGCTGGCGGGTATTGTGGTGCGTAATGGTATCGTACTGGTAGAGTTTACCGATCTGTTGGTACAACAGAATATGCCGGTATACGAAGCGGTGGTGGAAGCGGGCAGGACCCGAATGACCCCGGTGTTGCTTACGGCCATTGCAGCGATTTTGGGTTTGATCCCGCTGGCAGTAGGATTGAATATAGACTTTGCAACATTGTTCTCTGAGTTCAAGCCGCATATCTTCTTTGGTGGAGACAACGTGGCTTTCTGGGGGCCGCTGGCCTGGACCATGGTGTATGGGTTGGTGTTTGCAACCTTCCTAACATTGGTCCTGGTACCGGTAATGTATGCGATGAATAAGCGTTCGATCGATGTACTGGATTACAAAGGATGGCCAAGGGGCCTGAAGTACATCCCTTTCTTTGTAGTGCTGGTAAAGGCGTTTATGAGGAAAGATGTGGTGAGGAAGCTGCATGAACCGGATTATGTATCAGATAAGCCGTACAAGTTCTTCAGAGGGAAGGAGGAAGAGGATTTGCCACATGAAAGCGGAACAACATTGAAGAGCTTGTAGTAAATAATTTTAAGTAAGTGTACACAATACAGTGTAACAGTTGTAGGTTTAACAGAATACCGTTCCGTTTCGTCCGGAACGGTTTTTTTATGCCCCGCCAAATCCCCGTACGGTTACGGAAGGTAACCGTACGGGAATTTGCTATTCATCTTTTATATTAAATTTTACCATATCCCCACTTTTTTACGTATCTTAACAAACTTTAACAATTAGCAACTGTAGCAAATCCTTATTTTTGGACCAGAAGCACCATTTTTTGTCAACCCGGGTAATAACAACGCTATGCGACGCAACCATGAAATAGATTACCGTATCTATGGTGAAGAAATACAGATTGTCGAAATAGAACTCGATCCACAGGAGACTGCCGTGGCCGAGAGTGGGAGTTTCATGATGATGGACCAGGAGATACAGATGCAAACCATGTTTGGTGACGGTTCACAGTCTAATCAAGGTATTTTAGGAAAATTGATGTCTGCCGGTAAGCGTATGCTGACCGGGGAGAGTCTTTTCATGACTGCATTTACGAATGTTGGCCAGGGAAAGAAGCGTGTGAGTTTCGCAGCCCCTTATCCGGGTAAGATAATCCCCATGGATCTCTCATTAATGGGGGGCAAGGTGATTTGTCAGAAGGATGCATTCCTGTGTGCAGCGAAGGGGGTAAGTATCGGGATAGAGTGGCAGCGCAAGCTGGGAACGGGAATCTTTGGTGGTGAGGGCTTTATCATGGAAAAGCTGGAAGGTGATGGTATGGCTTTTGTGCATGCAGGAGGGTTGGTATTGGAGAAGGAATTACTGCCCGGTCAGGTATTAAAAATTGATACAGGATGTTTGGTGGCATATACTTCAGGAGTAGCTTTTGACGTTGAATTTGTGCGGGGGATCAAGAATATGGTATTTGGTGGTGAGGGTTTATTTTTTGCCACTTTGAGAGGACCCGGAAAAGTGTGGGTACAATCCTTACCCATCAGCCGTTTAGCAAGCAGAATTGTATCATATGGAACAGTTCGTCGTAAAGAAGAAGGCAGTATATTAGGCGGATTAGGAAATATCCTGGACGGAGATTGATAATAAATAATTAAACTGAAACAGCATATTCACTGTTATAACTGGCATAATCAGGAGAAGTATCAAAAACTGGTATCATTAAAAAGCCGCCTTATTGAATAACCGTTATTAGCAGGTGTTTTATAGAATTGACATCATTAAGCTGACAAAATACAGTCAATAACTGTTGTAACTGGCAGAGGAAAAATTAATAAACCGGTCATCGCATATTGTATACTGATTGACAGTGGAACAAGTGGTACCTTCCTTAAGGAAAAGACCTATGATCATAAGATTTGTTTATTGAAAACTAGATTATCAAACGGAAATACTGATAACAGAAAGGAATATTGACTAACCGGTAATTTTTAAATAAACTGATATTATTAACAAGCAGCATTAGCAATTAACAGAAAGAAATTTAGCAATAATACATAATAGAAATAACTGGCGCTATTGCATGGCGGTATTGCGTCCTGCATGATAGTGGCGGGCATTATGGACCATTTAAAAAGTTGTACACGTTACGGATTCTGTAATACACCAAAAGGGAATTGAATACTCAATTTTTTTAAGTAGAGTCTTCGTTAAAAGCAGAATCTGCCCGGAAACAATGGAATTTGAATTATGTTTGATTTATCATGGGCATTTGCCGAAGAGCAGGACCAGAAAGACACATTGAAAAACTATAGGAATCAGTTTTATTTCCCACAGCGGAATGGAAAGGATGCGATATATTTTTGTGGAAATTCACTAGGTCTGCAAGCGAAAAATGTACAACCTGCAATCATGCAGGAGTTGGAAGACTGGCAGCAATGTGCCGTAGAGGGGTATTGGGGTGCCAGGAATCCATGGTTGTATTATCAGCAATATTGTAGCAGACCGATGATGGAGATAGTAGGTGCCAGCCAGGAGGAACTGACAGTAATGAATACACTAACTGTCAACCTGCACTTGATGATGATGACATTTTACAAACCGACAAAGGAAAAATTCAAGATACTAATGGAAGCAGGTGCGTTTCCCAGCGATCAGTACGCTGTGGAGACGCAGGTGAAGCTGCATGGTCTGGATCCGGCAACGGCGATAATAGAAGTAGCGCCCCGTGAAGGAGAATTTTTAATACGCGAGGAAGATATTTTTCAGATTATTGATCAGGAAAGTAGTAGCTTAGCGCTTATATTGTTGGGGGGAATAAACTATTATACCGGCCAATTGTTTAATATGCAGTCCATTACGGAAGCAGCCCATAGAGCAGGGGCTGTAGTCGGGTTCGACCTGGCACACGTAGTAGGAAACGTACCTGTGAAGTTACACGACTGGGAAGTAGATTTTGCCGTGTGGTGCTCCTATAAGTATTTAAATGGAGGCCCGGGCGCAGTAGGTGGAGCATTTATACATGAAAGACATGCCCGAGACAGGAACCGGCCAAGATTAGGCGGCTGGTGGGGTAATGAGGAAACCATCCGTTTTAAAATGGAAAAAGGCTTTGAGCCTAAAGACCGTGCAGAAGGCTGGCAAATAAGCACGGCACAAGTATTTAACATGGTAGCATTAAAAGCCTCGCTGGAACTGTTTGAATCAGCTGGTATGGCAGCTTTGAGAGAGAAAAGTATACGACTTACCGATTATCTTGAATTCCTGTTAAAACATATAGAAAACATAAAATTTGAAATAATTACGCCTAAAAATTGTAAGGAACGTGGCGCCCAATTATCTTTGCTATTCCATGACAGAGGTAAAGAAATCCAGCAAAAGATGACGGAAGCCGGTATCATTGTGGACTGGCGAGAGCCCGGAGTCATTCGGATTTCACCGGCGCCCTTATATAACTCTTATGGAGACGTATTTCATTTTTATGAAATCATAGCAAATATTGCTTAAAACGCTTAATTAGTAAGTACGATGAATTTTGAGAGAAACGAACGCCCCCGCAGGCCCTACTCTCCTCCTGGTACAGAAAAAGACCAAGATCCCAATAAGGAGAGACCAGGCGGTTACTTCAAACCCGATTTTAACAATGAAAGGGAGGGCAGACCTGGTGGTTACAACCAGGACAATGACAGACCTAATTTTAACCGTGACCGCGGAGAAGGCGGTGGTGGCTATAATCGCGGTGATCGCGATGGTGGCGGCGGTGGATATCGTCCACGTGACAACGGTGGCTATGGCGGCGGCGGCGGTTATGATCGCGGCGGCGGTGGCTATGGTGGCGGCGGAGACCGTGATTTCAACCGTGAAGGCGGTGGTGGTGGTTACAACCGTGGTGGTGGCTATGGCGACCGCGATGGCGGTGGTGGCGGCTACAATCGTGGCGGCGGCGGTGGTGGTTATGATCGCGGCGGTGGCGGCGGTGGTTACGATCGCGGCGGTGGCGGCGGTGGTTACAATCGCGGCGGCGGCGGTGGACGCAGACGTTGAACGGATCATAGGAGAACGACCATGACAAAGCTCTTTCATCCGTTTCTCCTCGGAACGGCGATCGCCCTCACGCTGGCCGCTGTGCCACTCAACGCGTCTTTCTCGCAGACACAGACGCCGGCGGAACAGGCGCCAGCGGATCAAATGGCTGCGGGTCTCGATGCCTATGCGGCCGACGAAGATCCGCCGGTCTTCGATGATCCCGCCAAGGCGGTCGACGAATTCAAGGCGAAGCTCGCCGCCAACGATTTCGACGGTCTGGCAAAGCTTCTGGGGCTCAATGCGCAGAAGCTGAAGGCCGGTGAAGGGGCGATGGATACCTTCGCGCTCATTCGCGAAGGTGCCGCCCGCAATGTCGTCGTGCGCGATCTCGAAGGACGCAAGATCATCCAGATCGGCGATCGGCTCTGGCCCCTGCCCTTCCCGATCACCAAGGGCGAGGACGGCAAATGGGCTTTCGACACCTATGTCGGGCTTGAGGAGATCGTCAATCGCCGCGTCGGCGAGAACGAGCTCGAGGCGATCGATACGGTACAGGCCTATGTCGATGCGCAGAAGGAATACGCCTCGCAGGATCGCGACGCCGATGGCGTGCTCGAATATGCCCAGAAGCTGATCAGCACGCCTGGCCAGACGGACGGGCTCTACTGGCCGGCCGATCAGGGCGATGGCGAAAGCCCGGTCGGCGACTCGATCAGCGAGGCAGCATTGGAAAAGGCCAAGGCTGGCCAAGGCTATTTCGGCTACCGCTTCCGCATCGTGACATCGCAAGGCGATAACATTGCCGGCGGCCGTTATGACTATGTCATCAATGGCAACATGATCGGCGGTTTCGCCTTGATCGCCTGGCCGGTCACTTATGCCGAGACCGGTGTCAAGACCTTCGTCGTCAACCAGCAGGGCATCGTCTACGAACGCGATCTCGGGCCGAGCACCGAACAGATCGTGCCCTTCATCGATCGTTTCGATCCCGATGATAAGTGGGACGTGGTGCCCGATTGAGCGCCGATCTCAGTTGACGATCTCCTGTAGGGCCGGATTCCCCCCCGGCCTGAATGGGCGAACGACCACATCGGTTGCCGAGGTTCTCTGACGGTTTCGGCCACCTACGCGTCAGCTTGTGCAAATCTCAGCGGCATGTGCAGCGAAACGCGATAGCGCGTCGGCCAGACATGACCGGCGGTCAATGATGCACCTTCCGGAAAATGCGTCCTGACCCGATGGGCGACATTGGCAAGGCCAATGCCGAGGCCCTCGCCCGCCTTGCCGGAAGCGGACGCGGCAACGTCGTTTTCGACGGACAGATTGAGCGTCCCTCCGACCCGGGCCGCCCGGATGTGAATTTCGACCTCGCCGAATGAACGGCCGACGCCGTGCTTCACCGCATTCTCGACCAGCGGCTGCAGGATCAGGCTTGGAACCATGGCACCCTCGAGTTCGGGAGGGATGTCGATACGAACGACCATTCGATCCGAAAACCGCTCTTTCTCGATATCGAGATACTCTTTCTGCAGAGCCATTTCGTCCGCAAGCCGCAATTCGCGCATCGGATCGAGCTGCAGCGTCGACCGCAAAAATCCCGAGAGCGACATGATCATCCGCTCGGCCCGCTGCGATGCCCCCTCCTCCACCAGGCCGGTGATGGAGTTGAGCGTATTGAAGAGGAAATGCGGGTTTATCTGATATTGCAAGGCACGCATCTGCGCCGCCAGCGCCTCTTCGCGCGAGGCAATCAGTTTCAGATCCCGATCGCGGACGTCCATGTGATTGAGCAACGCCACGAAGAGAAACGACCAGCCAAAGAAGATCGACATGCGGTAACAGACCGCATAGCCGTAATCCATGATGTTGAACGGCACGACGACGGGCGACATGATCAGCGTGTAGAGGTAGTAGTCCAGCAGCGACATACCGAGGGAGCTGACCAGGGAAAGCAGCAGGCACACGAAAATTTGCGTGGCATAGCGCTGCCTTCTCATGCGGCTGAGCAGATGCGCAAACAGAATGGCCAGAACGACAAAGACCGCTTCAAGGATAAGCTTGCCAAGGAACGGCTTGAGGGGATTGTCACCGATTGTGAGCCAGATCGGACTACTGATCAGCAACTCGGCGGCTGCATAGATCAAAGCCAGGCGCAGGGTCGTTGCGGGAAATCGACGGCCATCCAGGAAGCTGTCGGTCGGAATGGTGATGTGTTTCATGCAAACTCTATCACGCTGGTTTCAGGTGGCTTTGTTCGAGCGACGTGACCGCCTGGCTGCGCCCGGTTTGCGCTATTTGAAAGGGCAAATAAAGAAATTTAGCAACCAAAAGGTTTACTCACCGTTCTCAACCGCGCCAAGATTGCGTCGGGAGGGGAGACCGATCGGTCGTTGGGAGCGCTGATGTTCTGCCGACGATCCGGCCCTGTCGAACGAGATCCTCGAGGCGACGCGCGGCTGGCTTTCGGCGGAGGATGGCGAAGGGGCCAAGACCGCCGACGTCGCCTGATATTCGCTGTGCTTCGTGCCCTCGCCCG
>Ga0209436_100885_pt1 | contig 11918 bp, 7 predicted proteins | sample AraplaF_Cvi_mTSA_FD_184263 | JGI IMG/M metagenome (GOLD analysis project Ga0209436, IMG submission 184263) | Arabidopsis root microbial communities from the University of North Carolina, USA - plate scrape MF_Cvi_mTSA (SPAdes) (version 2) | ecosystem: Host-associated > Plants > Roots > Endosphere ...
GCTGCAGGTGGTGAATGATCACCCGGCAGCAGGTGATCGCCGTTTTAGTGGGGCGATGGACCGTACAAAGCCGGTTGTGCGGTTTTTGGAAGGATTGAAGTTTACAGGTAGATTAGATTATTATTTTGATAGAGATAGCGTATTGCATCTTAAATAAATAACCTTATTCATTATTGAAACCCTATTTACATTCACCATGCATTCCACATTATATAACGTGAACAAAAGTTTACCACTCGAAAGAACCATTCATACATATACGTCTCCTGCGACGATTCCGATTGAATACCAGGCTTTGCTTTTACCTGATGCCGGGGTGTATTTCCGGCAGGATGCGGAATGTGATATGTTGTCACAGCATTTGCTGTTAGGACCCTTTTCTGTTTGGCTGCATGATATCTTAGCCAAGGATAATATTTTAATACGATCTTATACGCCCCTGCCGGTGTTTACTTTGCAGTTTATGTTTGAGGATAGTTTGGCGGTGCCGAAGGCAGGGTATACATTGGATGAGCGGGAGTGTAGTGGGTTTTATTTGTTTCCGGGGCAATTGCATAGGATTCCGATGGCGGCGGAGAAGAAGGTCTTTTCTTTTCATATTAATATTCAGCCGGTGGCGCTGGCGGATTTGGTGAGGAAGTATCCGCAGTTGGAGGTGATCATGCATGGGGTGCATCCGAGGGTGTCTACGCGGATTAATTCAAGGCCTTATCATGTGAATGCGGTGTGTGATAAGTTGATTCAGCAGGTGATGACGGTGAAATATTCAGGACCTGCAGGGAAAGCTTTTATGGAGAGATGTGTGACGGATATATTGTTGAACTTTGCTACGCAGCATGCGGATGCGTTGCAGCCTTTTGTGTATACGAGTATGTTGAATGCGGATAGTTATCATAATTTGTTTAATTATTTGAGTGATCATCCGCATAAGGATCATTCATTGCCTTATTTGGCGTATATGTATGATATACCCTTGGAGGAGATTGATCATGGGTTTAGGCAGCATTTTGCGATTTCGATAGGTGATTATGTGAATATGGTGAAGATGATGATGGTGTGGCATTTGGTGGTGGAGAATAAGTCGACGTTGGAGGATATTATGAGGGTGACAGGGTTTAGGGATGTGGAGGAGATGAGGGGGAGGTTGGTGGAGTGGTATGGGTATGATGTATTTGGGAGATAGTTTAGGGGAGTAAAGCGCCAGTGCGCCTTACTACAGTTTGACCAGACTTTGGTGGTGTTTTTGTATTCGAATGGGCCGGGGGAATATCACGTTTTTGATTCAGGTAGTGTATTTATTATTCCTGATCTAATAACCAACTCCAGAACAATATAATATATATTGGATATTTGAGTTTTTAAAGGCCTCAAATCCAGGTATTATGTTATCTCCCTCCGTTTTTGCTATATTCCCCGTGCTGGCCGTTTCTCTTATTAGCTTATTCCTGATTAATAAGATTATTAAAATAGCTCCCAGAACAAAAGGTGATTTACCCCTGGATGGATTAAGAGGCTATATGGCATTTTCTGTATTCTTACACCATGCAGCACTTTATTGCAGCCTTTTGGTCAATGGAATCTGGAGTGTTGAGAATGTAAATACCTACGCACAATTTGGGCAGACAAGTGTATCGATTTTTTTTATGATTACAGGCTTCCTGTTCTTCACGAAATTATTGGACGCCAGCGCTAAGACTATTGACTGGCAGCAATATTACATTGCCAGGTTCTTAAGGATATATCCGTTATTCTTCATTGTATTTGCTACAATATTGATTATTGTTGGAAAACTATCTAACTGGACCCTCCATCCTCCATTTACAGACAGGATGATGGAAGTTATATACTGGCTATTCTTCAGCCAAACATCATTAAACAACTATCAATACACCCCTACTATTACTGCCGGCATATTTTGGAGTTTGGCCAGAGAATGGCAATTTTATGCTTCTTTACCGTTAATAGGAGCTGTTTTTTTACGTATCAGGGCATCTTTACAGGTAGTATATATTTCTATCCTATTGTTCATGTTGTTCTTCATCCTGAATATACCAGCAGATAAAGTGGCTGGCATTAAAACGAATAGTCCATTTTTAATTGGAATAGTTGCATCGTTTTTAGCCCGGAATGATAAAATTCGTCAGATAGCATCAAATAAAATATTATCACTGTTTATTGTTCCCATGATGGCATGCTCCTATGTGTATTACGATACCATGTTTTCATTTGTTCCCTACCTGTTGATTTCAATTTCTTTTATAGCGATCGCTTGTGGAAATACCCTATTTGGAATGCTAACAAATTACATTTCCCTTATCCTTGGACAAATATCTTATGGTATATACCTAATACATCCGGTATTATTATTTATTGTATATTATATGTCTCCTCAAATTAGACAAGTGGCATCACATTCGCAACTTTCATTCTGGATAGTTACATCAAGTGTTGGTATTGTTCTAATGTTAATCTGCTCTTTGGCATATCGATTTATAGAAAAACCATGTATAGCAATGGGAAGTAAAATATCAAACAGGATCACCCAAATTAAACGTCAAAAAACTTTAAAATTACGGTCAATTTCTTAAGATGTATTGCTTTCATTTCATTCCTTCTATACCAATGAGCTAGCTGGAAAATAGCAGCATTCCCGCTATATAGGTATCTCTCTTAGCATATAAGCACAGGTATGAAGCGTCGTGATTTATCCAGGTAGTCACAACGAAATCAATCTCACTTTTCGTGACATCAGATAATGAATGAATAAGAGCTGATCATTTTAAACAAGATTGCTATCGGTGTTTTAGGTTTGAATTGGCTGAACCGAAAAAGGGAACATGGTTTCGGGATACTAAAATAGCCAGTATTCCAAAAAGCATAAATGCACTATTAAAAATGACATGTTCTTTCCAGGATAAGGTTGAAATGATTCCTCCGCAACTACAAGGTATATGCTCACTGAAATTCATTATTAAGATAATATAAGTGGTAAAAATCACCATTAATCCCACAGCGAGATATAATCCCCTAATCCGCCAATTAGGAGATAATAGCATAATTGATATAACTATCTCTGAAAGAGGTACAAACCATACAATTGCCTTTGCAAAGGGAGCAAGGAGCGCATTTTCAGCAATTTGTTCTCTAAATAAAGTAAAATCTAAGAATTTACTGGTTGCTGTATAAACAAATAGTAGAACAAATAAAAAAGCAACAACATCTATAAAAACAGAACTTTTCATAATTTTTACCATTGAACTAAATGGTAAAATAGCATTCATTAAAGGATTTATAGTTAGGATGAAAAGAAAAAAAGCACCATTACTGATGCTTTTCATTTAAAACTAATTTTTTATTTACCCTTCCCCGCATTTGACCATACCTTTATTACCTGTATAGCTCCACTACTATCCCCCCACTCAAACGGCCCGGGAAAAGGGTTCCCCTTATCCCTCTTCTTCCCAAAATAATCCTCATCCACTATCAAATCCCCACCATCCGGCGCCTCAAATGGTAGCCCCGAATAAATAGTCTTTCCCAACATATCAGTCCTTACAATTCTTCTCTTCTGCCACTCTTTCCACCCCTTATCGAGCTTTATAGAAAGATACACCCCATCCCCCTTCATCACCACACCCAAGCCCGGATTATACAACTGCTCCCAAACCGGAAACGCCTCCTTATCCGCTGGCTTCGCCCCCGCTAAAAACACATTCCCATCCATCCACAACGGCAAGCTTGCCGTATCATAAGTATTCAAATTACAAGTGTATCCTATAAAAATATTATTATAGTACCTGAAATCCCCCGGAGGATTACTCACCAATCCCGACACTTCCGTTGAATGCGGCTTCATAAATGGAGTTAGGCGATCGTCGAAGTTTTCTATAAACATATACCCCGCAAACAAATTATGTGCATAAGTTCCCCCTTGCGCTAACACCCTTTGACACCTCGCCGATAAGAATATATTATTATCAATCACAAAGGGCCCATGATCCACCTCCAAAAACAGATCATAATTCCTATTATCAAAACATACATTCTGAGACACCCTCGTTCCCTGTGCCATCCAATCTAGCCAGATTCCACGATCGTTGTGATAGATCAGGTTCCTGCTGATTTCCATATCAATGGCTCCATGGAATTTAATGGCGGACATTTCTGCGCCTGTGAATAGTCTTCTGATATGAGTATTGTAGATAATGTTGTCCGTTACTGAGCTAAAGGAACAGCCTAAGCTACCCACAATACCAGCTTGCTCGCAGTTGTAGATTTTGTTATTCCTCACGATGTGGTGACCGATATTATCTTTATTCCAGCCATTTTTTAAGGCGCGGTTAATTGTGCCGACATAGCCTTCAGCTGATTCAGCTTTATTATCCCATTCATCACCATATTTTCCTAAAGCAATACCGGAACATTTTGAATCACTGATTTCATTGTTTTCAATAATCCAGCCTTTGCTCCAATTGGTACCTATTAAGCCGATTTGTTCTGCGGTAGGAGGGGCCCATGGGGTAGCAGCATGGCGCATGATGAATCCACGGACGGTGATATAGTTAATGCCCGTTTTTCTGGGATAGAAGATGCTTTGTCTTACATTGATTTCTATTGTATGTTGATTGGGGTTGGTGTTTCCAAACTGTGCCCAGATGGTTGTACTATCTGGACCTACTTCAGTAAACCAATAAGGTTCGCCATTCTGTTGCTTCATTACCTCTACTTTGGTCGCTGCTTCTGTTAACCTTGCTTCATCCAAATAAACTTCTCCTGTATGATGTTGTCTTTTTCTGGGATCAAACCAATCACCCCGAATTGTGTCAATGTATGGATTGAAACTGCCAAATAGTTTATTGGATACATTTGCCTTCCATGTATTATCGCTTACCTTTTCCCATCCTTTGATGATTTCAGAACCCTTGATAACCACCTTTTCATTCTTTGCGGCCTGATAAGTGATTCTCATATTATCAGAGGAGCCACCGATAGCAGGGCTTATTTCTTCTCGATAAGTTCCTTCATGTACATTTATAATATCTCCTGGTTTTGATCGCTGGCTAGCAGCACCAATTGTTTTAAAAGGCTTTGTTGCCGAACCATCATTCCCATCATTTCCACTTTTAGCTGATACATGAAAGATTGTTTGAGCTTGAGAGTAGGAAGTAGTGAAAAAATAAATAGCAGTAAAGAAAAGGGTTATAAAATTTCTTTTCATGGAATATCTTAATTTATTAGCTGCGAAGTGAAGAACACTAATACATATTATTGCAGAAACCAGAGATGGTAACATTTATAGATCACTTTGATGGAGCCCATTTTTTTGAATTAATCCACTCAATACAAGGATCTATCCACTGAACGGTAGCTTCTTTATTAAATGCTCCAAATGCATGTCTGCCTTTCGCATATAAGAATAATTTTGATGGCACCTGGTGTTGCTGCAGTGTTGCGTAGTAGTATAATGAGTTTTTTACGCTTACTCCGTCATCGTCCATAGCATGAACAATGAATGTAGGTGGTGTACTTTCTGATATATGCAATTCATTTGAGTAATATTGGATTTTCTCTTGAGTAATGTCCGGGCCAATTAGCTGTCTGCGGGAGACAATATGAGTCAAACTATCAGAAAAACTGATGACAGGATATATCAGTACCGAGAAATCTGGCTTTAAATTGATATGTGCTGGATTGTCTACATAAATATCATCGGGGTGTGTACACAGTGTTGAGACCAGGTGACCGCCAGCAGAGAAGCCCATAATTCCCAGTTTGTTCTTGTCTATTTTGTATTCCCTGGCATGCTCCCGCACGTATTGAATTGCCCTTTGGGCATCTGTGGCAGGCACGGTCTCTTTATGGGTCATTTTGGTGCTGTCTGGTACTCTGTATTGTACTAAAAAGCAGGTGATGCCGGCAGCGGTCAGTTTTCTGGCTGCGGGGATGCCTTCTACGACATCGGCTACGCCACAATAGGCGCCACCTGAGCAGATGATAACGCCGGTGCCATTGCTTTTTTCTGGTTTATAGACAGTCAGAGTGGGGATATATTCGTTTGTAGCATTGGGCACCTTACCGGCGGTGTACAATGGAATGATTTCCTGGGAATATACGCTTGTAAATGAGAAGAACGCTACGAATAAGATGAGTTTATACATATTATGAAAAATTCTGAATGAGATTGCAGTAGGGGCAATTTAATAATATTGATATTGAAATATAATAGAGGGGGTAAATATGTTACCAAATTCTGTTTATCGCAACCCTATATATTATTTTACTCAGATGAGCATATATACAATAGAACGCTCAAAGTTAACACGCCATTAAAGAATAAGATAAAATTACTTCTAATGTTAACACAACCAGCAGGAAAAGCGGAAAAACTTTTCTATGTAGAGAGAGAAGAAGTAGCTTATGATGAAGTCTCTTCTATACCAGAAGAATATATTCCTTTTATCCTTCCTTATGCAGGAGTATATTTTGAGAGGGATCAACATTGTGATATCCTTAGTCAGCACAAACAGGTGGGGCCATTTTCTTTTTGGGTACAGGAAGTTTTTGCAAATGAATCTTTTGTGCTTTGCCCGTATACACCTATGCACATCTGGGCTTTGCATTTTATGTATGATACAAGTTTGCAGGTGGAGTTATATGAGAACCAGTCTTTTGAGCTGGTGGAGCGGGAATGTAATCTTTTTAATTTGGAGTCGGATTTACATAAGGTGCCTATGGTGGCGGGGCAAAGATTGCTGTCTTGTCATGTAAATTTTCCACCGGATACGATAAAGGAATTGGCTAATTTGTATCCAAGTGTTGCACCCCTGAGTAAGTTAGAATCATCTGGGGTTAGTGGGCCATTGAATAAATACCCTTATCATATTAATCCGGTGTGTAGCTATTTGCTGCAACGGGCGTTGACTTGTCGGCATATTGGTATTCCGGCGGATCATTTTTTATATAGGTGTTGTTTGGATCTGTTGTTGAATTTTGCACAGCAGGATAGACAATTGCCGATAGAGGTGAATAATGTGCTGCATTTAGATCAGGTGACGAACTTGTTTAAGTTGTTGATAGATCATCCACATAAGACTTTTAGCAATGCGCAGCTGGCGAGTATGTTTGATTTGTCAATAGCTGAGCTGAAGGGGAGTTTTTTAAAGTATTTTTCTATTTCATTGAATGGGTTTATTAGGATGATTAAGATGATGATGGTATTTGAGGCACTTACGGAGAAGGCGACACCCCTATCGGTGATATCGGATACAGCAGGGTTTGAGAATTGGAGGGATTTGAATAGAGCTTTTAGTAGGTATTATGGGTGTGAATTGGATGAGTTGAGGAGAGCGATGTGACGCTTCTTCAACTAAAGTAACTTTTCCAAAGCTATAATGGTTTATATCATTACGAAATTTACACCTAATTGATGTAATACCGGAGTAAGAAATTTTAACTTAGATGATCTTGTTTTTTTATATTTAACTTCTGCTGAACATTTAAATCCTTGGTTTGGGTATGCCCTAATTTTACTTATATTATGTTAATATAGGAAAATCTTTATTTAGTCAATATGTCAAAGCGAAAGACTGACATTAAAGAGTTAAAAAAGAGGCTCTTCGATTGGCCTCCAATCCAGTGTTACACAGGCAGCACAGGGGTTAGGAGTTTATCCCAATATGCTGTACGTATGGAAAAGACAGCAAGAACAACATGGGGATAGTATTTCTAGGCAAGGGTAACCCAACTGATCAAGAGATGACCAGGTTGAAGATTGAAAATGCCCGATTAAAAGAAGAAGTTGAGATATTAAAAAAAATCCGCCGGTATCTTTCTAGATCCTTCCGGAGATATACTTGGTGATCACGCAATTATCGTAGCAATATTGAATCTGAACTTGGATAGAATGCTGGAGTGTAGGATTAGTGCATATTACAGCTGGAAGAAAGTTGAATCCAGAAAAAGAGAACATCACAAGCGTCGTCTTACAGCTTTGATGAGAACTACATAAATTGGAACCTTAAAACGTATGGTAGTCCTCGGATTTACAGAGCACTTAAGTCTGAATCACCAATTGTAGCCGTTCTCATATTATCAAAGTCATGCAGCAGCAAGGCTTGGCGCGAATTCAAAAAAAGAAAATATTGTGTAACAACTACAAGTGACCATGATTTACTAATAGCTGAGAATCTGCTCATCCGGGATTTTAAGGCGGATAATTCCAATCAAAAGTGGATAAAGGATATCAGTTATATTCACACCAACGAATAATAGCTGTATCTGGAGTTGTAATAGACCTGTTCTGAGAAAAGTAGTTGGATTGGTCTATGGATACCAGTATGAAAAACAGACCTTATATTATCGGCTTTAAGAATGGCAATCCGATTAAGAAAACCTTTTCCTAGACTAATTCATCATTCGGACAGAGGAGTTCAATATGCTAGTTATAAGTATCAGAATGAGCTTTCCAAAATCAGATAATATATAGCTTGAGCGGAAAAGGTAATTGTTGAGATAATAGTGCTGCCAGTATTTATTTCATTAATTAGGTAATTTAGAATTTCAATATGTAGTAAATCAGAGTACTTCAATCCAAAGAAATTGTATTTTAGAAATTCTAATTTTAAGTTGTGATTACCAAGAACGTTCCATATCTATTATTAAATTACAATTCATGTTGTTTTTTTAATTTGTCTGGTGAAGAAAATTGTTTAAATGTGAAAGGTTATTAACGAAATTTTAGCGGCGTAACAACGGTTGCATTGTAAATTATATTAAGAAATTAACATGATGATTTAACTAGAATACAGAAAAATATGGGATCGTAAACTAAAATAATTATGACTTAATATCCTAAGGTAATAAACATATTTCCTTTGCTCCAACTTTGCAAGTTATTACAGTTGCTATGAGTGTTTATTCTATAAACCGATATTAAAAAACCGTTCTACATTTTACTACCGCAGAAAACCCTTACAAAGAGTGTCCAATTATTTATGTTTTTATGAGTGTAATGAACTACTTGAATGCTGCTTCATCTTTTGGAAACATTATGCTGTAATCTCATATATAACAAATGGAATAATTATTGAATTGTATTAAAATCCGCGATTATATCTACAATGTCTATTTAAATGAAAATTGTTTAATCAGATAAAATATTAAAACATGAAAAAGAAAAATTTTATTCTCGCAACAATCGGTTTTTTAAGTTTACTTAGTGGTGTGTTAGCGTTTAAAGCACAACACAAATTTAATGGCTTTTTAGCTTGCTACGGTCATGTTATTCTACATGACATAGGGGTAGAATATAACGTTCTATTAAATAAACCGTATACTACAGTTAATACTATAGCGTCTTCTCCTACCTTGTTCTGTACATTTCCCGGCCCATTCGCTTATGTTGCACAAAAGGTAACTGTTAATTTGTAATGGTGCCGAATCCGTAAGTGTTATAACGACTAGACATTAAATTGCCTCATCAATTAATGGAGCGATTTAATGTCTAATTGTTATAATAAAGGGAAGAAATTTAACTCTATTTAGTCAAATAATAGGTCTATTATAGGCGAAACTCTGCACGGAAGGGGGGGCATACATTTGCATCATTCCAAAATAAAATCCCAAACAGTAGAAACCGAACGGGCTTTTTTAATAAACAAAAATATGAGTCGAAAATAAACGATTTCCGGCTAATAGAGAGTCGGTTGTTACAATTTCATCTCAGCTTCACATTTTACTTCAAGAGCAGGACAAAGGACGGAATATCAAGTGCAGCTTCTTATTTGAAGGGGTTAATGGTTAGTCGTCGACGTAATTGCTAGGTGATGGCTCAGGAACTTCAAAATACCAGCCAACAATGCTTACACCATTTTATAACCGTTGGCAGTGGTGTTATTCGACGCAGATGGATAAGACAAAATTAGATTTCTGGTGTCTTTTGCAGGCTCTTCGTCAATTTTGATGGAAGGTTTGTATTTGATTCGACTACTGAAAGGTTAACATTTTTCTTAAAAGATTGAAACTTGTCTTTCCATATAATTGCCTTTTAACTGTTTTCAGTTTATTTATCTGACCTTCTACCTGCCCATTACTCCATTCTAATAACATTGTATTCTGGACTGCATCAAAATCACTTAGAAGGCTCTTCGCGAAGGATGCAATTTCTTTGATACCAGATTTCCATGCCTTTTTTAACCAATCATTTAGTCTTTCCCCCCTTTCTTTTGATAACCATTCTTCTGAATTGACGTGACAAGAAGCATGATTTTTCAATAACAGGATCTGCTTTACACAATGTATTTATCACTTTATTTTCAATATCATTCAACAGTGACTTTGGTTTAGACAATAGTAAGGATTCTTTATTCGCAGCCCATAATTGTCTGGGTAGCTCAATTTGGTCAACAATGGATTCTATTCATACACATTTTTTAATAAAATTGTAAACAGCCGTTTTCCCTCCAGTATACCCCTATTTTTTCAACTCAATGATTAACTTACTGGACGTTATCCGTGGATTTGCGATCATATTCCTTTTGATAAGATCAGCATATTCTGTAAAAGAAAATTGCCTGGAGGATGATCGCATTGGCGGTTCCTGAAGTCTTAGAAAATTTGTCACTTTTTCTCTGCTTATTTTCATCATTGATGCTATTGTTCTGATTGATTGACCCGTTTTATGTCGTGTTTTAATTTCGTTCATTAGACACAATCGATTATAATAATTTGGAGTAATCTCCCTTGGTATATCTACCGGCTTCAGTATAGTATTATTCTGGTCTAGCTTCTCTTCTCCTTTTTGCTTAAATATCCCTTTATACTTTTTATAATGCCTTTCCAGCAGCTTTTTTAATGATTCGCTAAGATCTTGTAATAAATGGAATATGTCTGCGACCTGAATCGCTTCAGGATTACCATCTTTTACACCCCTTGCGTAATTCGAGAACCTGTCTCTACTGACTATCTTTACCCCAGAATTATCCTGTAACCACTTTTGTATAGTAGTAGATTCTCTATCTGGTAAAAGTTCAATGATTTATGTTTTTCCATATCGACAAGGACAGTTCCATACCGATGCCGCTTCTTATAAGCCTAATCATCAATTCCTAATACCTGAGATGTTACTAATTTGACAACTGGGGCTTTATGTATATTTCTGAGGATAGTTGACGCACAAACGCTGATATTATGTAGCCTTCAAAGTCTGGCTCCCGCATTTCCACCAGTCATAAATCCTGTTCTTAGAAGTTTTACTACAAGTCGTTCACAACTCGTGAATAGGGCTTGAATTGATCGTTAAAACGTTGGGAAAATATTTTCTTATCACAATTATCCTTCCTGCAATAGAATTTTCTGGTTAGTAGATTTATGCACACCATTTTATCAAATGCTGGAAGGTCTTTTATCTTTCTATAATAGTAACTATGAATGTTAGAGCTTTTCGTTTGAAAATTAGGACATTTTTGCAACTTTAAATCGGCTTTCTACATTAATACATGCTAAATTTGCAGATTGTATAATTGAATTGATTTTAAAAAGATTACTCTTTTCGAATATAAATAATTTTGAATTATCGGGGCTGGTCACGAGTTGATCTCAAATTACGGCATCATTAAGAACTTCCACCAAAATTGATGAAGAGCCGTATATGTGAAATTAGTGGCTGGGTTTGGTGCGAAATACTCAATCGACGAAAGCGGCAATCCCCCAAAAGGGAAGCTTTCTGCTGGGGTGAAGAGGCTGTACCGTGGCCAGATTGGTAAGACCGAAAACTGTCAGGTAAGTGTATTTGGCGCTTTGTGTGGAGGTAGTCTTGTTAATCTTGTACAGGTTAGGTTGTCTTTAGGATCGGAGTCAACAAAGATTGATCTTGCGAAGGAAATTATTGAACATGTTGTGTCATTTTTAAAGGTGAAAGT
>Ga0209436_100891_pt1 | contig 11874 bp, 16 predicted proteins | sample AraplaF_Cvi_mTSA_FD_184263 | JGI IMG/M metagenome (GOLD analysis project Ga0209436, IMG submission 184263) | Arabidopsis root microbial communities from the University of North Carolina, USA - plate scrape MF_Cvi_mTSA (SPAdes) (version 2) | ecosystem: Host-associated > Plants > Roots > Endosphere...
GTGACCGTGTCCTGCGCCGAAGGCGACGAAGGCAAGATCTACGACGGCCTGCTGGAAACCGAAGTGTCGGAAGTCCAGCGCGGCGAACTGCCTCCGCTGAAGACCAAGATCATGCTGAACGTGGGTAACCCGCAGCTGGCCTTCGACTTCCAGTCCGTGCCGAACAACGGCGTTGGCCTGGCCCGCCTCGAGTTCATCATCAATAACAATATTGGTGTGCACCCGAAAGCGATCCTGGAATACCCGAACATCGATGCAGACCTGAAGAAGGCAGTGGAATCGGTCGCCCGCGGCCACGCTTCGCCGAAGCAGTTCTATATCGACAAGCTGGCGGAAGGTATCGCCACCATCGCCGCCGCTTTCTGGCCGAAGAAGGTGATCGTGCGCATGTCCGACTTCAAGTCGAACGAGTACAAGAAGCTGATCGGCGGTTCCCGCTACGAGCCGGACGAAGAAAACCCGATGCTGGGCTTCCGTGGCGCAGCGCGCTACCTGTCGGCCGACTTCGCCGCTGCATTCGAAATGGAATGCATCGCCATGAAGCGCGTGCGTGAAGAAATGGGCCTGACCAACGTCGAAATCATGGTGCCGTTCGTGCGTACCCTGGGCCAGGCGGAAAAAGTGGTCGGCCTGCTGGCCAAGAACGGCCTGAAACGCGGCGAGAACGGCCTGCGCGTCATCATGATGTGCGAAGTGCCTTCCAACGCCGTGCTGGCAGAGCAGTTCCTCGAGCACTTCGACGGCTTCTCGATCGGTTCCAACGACCTGACCCAGCTGACCCTGGGCCTGGACCGCGACTCCGGCATGGAGCTGCTGGCAGCCGACTTCGACGAGCGCGATCCTGCGGTGCAGGCGCTGCTGGGCATGGCCATCTCGGCCTGCCGCAAGCTGAACAAATACATCGGCATCTGCGGCCAGGGTCCTTCCGACCACCCGGAACTGGCCGTATGGCTGATGCAGCAGGGTATCGAGACCATGTCCCTGAACCCGGACTCGGTCATCGACACTTGGCAGAAGCTGGCAGAAATGCAACAATAAACCGCCGATAAGCGGCTTGAACCCCCGTGGCCTTGTCGGCGACGGGGGTTTTTTACTTTTGGAGGTTGTGATGGCTGACTGGATGTTGTGGGCGATCGGCGCGGGCGTGCTGGTCATCCTCGAACTGTTTAGCGGCACCTTTTACCTGCTGATGATTGCCATTGGCATGGGGGCGGGCGCACTCACTTCGCTGGCGAGGGTCGACATGCCGGGGCAGATGCTGGTGGCCGCCGTCGTTGCCGCGATTGCGACGCTGCTGCTGCGGCGCAGCCGGTTTGGCAAGACGACGCAGCCGCCGGCTTCCGCCAATCCAGACGTCAACCTGGATATTGGCCAGTCTGTGAGTGTGCCGGCGTGGCAGGACGGCGTAGCCCGCGTGATGTATCGCGGCGCCATGTGGGATGTGGAACTGGCGCCGGGCGAGGCGGCGGCGCCCGGGGTGTTCAGGATTCGCGAGATTCGCGGCAGCCGGCTGATCGTCGGCGCATAACAAGGAGAAGTGAATGGAAATCAGTTTTGGCACTGTCACGCTGGTCATTTTTATCGTCGCGCTGGTGTTCGTATTCAAGACCATCAACGTGGTGCCGCAGCAGCACGCCTGGGTGGTGGAGCGGCTGGGCAAATACCACGCGACGCTGGGCCCGGGCCTGAATATCGTGGTGCCGTTCATCGATCGCATCGCCTACAAGCACGTGCTGAAGGAGATCCCGCTGGACGTGCCATCGCAGGTTTGCATCACCAAGGACAATACGCAGCTGCAGGTGGATGGCATCCTGTACTTCCAGGTGACCGATGCGATGCGCGCTTCCTATGGCTCGTCGAATTACATCGCCGCGATCACGCAGCTGGCGCAAACCACGCTGCGTTCGGTGATTGGCCGCATGGAGCTGGACAAGACGTTCGAAGAGCGTGACCACATCAACTCCACAGTGGTAAATGCGATCGACGAATCGGCCGCCAACTGGGGCGTGAAAGTGCTGCGCTATGAAATCAAGGACCTGACGCCGCCGCAGGAAATCCTGCACGCCATGCAGGCCCAGATCACGGCCGAACGCGGCAAGCGCGCGCTGATTGCCGCTTCCGAAGGCCGCAAGCAGGAGCAGATCAATATTGCCACCGGCGAGCGTGAAGCTGCAATTGCCCGCTCCGAAGGCGACAAACAGGCCGCCATCAACCGCGCACAAGGCGAAGCCGCCGCCATCCTCGCGATTGCGGAAGCGACTTCCGGCGCGCTGAAGCAAGTCGGCCTGGCGATCCAGCAGCCCGGCGGCGAAGCGGCAATGAACCTGAAAGTGGCGGAGCAATACGTCAGCGCGTTTGGCGAACTGGCCAAGACCAACAACAGCCTGATCGTCCCCGCCAACGTCGGCGAAATGAGCAGCCTGATCGCCACCGCGCTGCAAGTTGTGAAGACCCAAAAATAGTCAACGCTCGAGCCCGTGTCCCATGGGGCCTGACCCCATGGTGGGACACGAGGTCTGCCGTAATTGCGTACAATGCGGCCTTATATCGAACAGGAGGCGCATGTGGGAACCTGGGCTGTTGGACCGTTTGGCAATGACTTCGCGCAGGATTGGGCGCAGGATTTGCAGGAGTCGAAAGATCTCTATTTTATCGAGGACACGTTGAATAACGTGCTGCAGGCTGAAACCACCGAGTATCTTGAGGCGCCCTTTGGCGCTGAGGCGCTGGCGGCCGTGGAAACCTGGTCGCGCCTGCAGGGCAAGGGCGGGGCGAAGGATGAGGATTCCGCTCGTGTCGACGAGTGGGTGGCGGAGGTGCAGGCGAAGCTGAGCAAGCCCCGCGCCGATATCGCGGACAAGGCGCAGCGCGTGCTGACGCTGGTGCTGTCCGAGGCGTCCGAGTTGCGCGAGCTGTGGGAAGACAGCGAGCATTACGAGGACTGGCGCGCCACCGTGACTGATCTCCGGCGCAGGTTGTCGGCATGAAGCGCACTGTCGCCGCTTTCCTGGCATCTGCCGCATTCGCCGCGCACGCCGGCGATGCTGCTACCGATGCCGCCATCACCGCCCGCATTGCCCAGATCCGTGCCATGCCTGCTGCCGCCAACGCGGCTGCAGCAGGTGCCCAGCGCCGTGAACTGGACTCTGCCTGGCGCTTCTTTGGCGATTACCGTGAGGATGCGATCCCGCTGCTGCGCCGCGAACTTGCCGCTGAACTTCGCTCCCAGCGCCCAAGCCAGCAACTGCTGCTGGATGCGGCGTGCTTCCTGGTGGCTTACGGCGCCGAATCGGATAAGCCGCTTACCGTGCAGGCCGCCCTGGCGATCAATCCTGACGCCGCTCTCGATGGCCCCCAGCTATTCCGCCTGATGCATGCCGCTGCTGCCAGCCGTGACGTCCGCCTGCTGCCCCTGATCGACCGTATGTTCCTCCGCAAGTCCGTCAGTATCCCGCTGCCACAGCAAGGTGCGACGATAGACGAAACAGGTGTGCGCGCCTTGCTGTATGGCCGCTTTGGCGCAGCCGGCGAGCGCCATCTCGCGTCGCTGCTGCGTGATCCGTCGCTCGCCAAGCCGGTGCTCGACGTGCTGCAACTGGTCGGCTCGCCGGCCAGCGTGCCCGCAGTTGAGCCGCTGCTGCAAAGCGCAGACGTTGAAGTCTTCACGCGCGCCGTGAACTTCCTGCTGCGCGCGGGTGGCCCGCAAGGGCGCCAGGCGCTGCTGGCCCTGAAGCCGCAAGGGCTGTCGAAAGAGGCGCTGGAATTCTTTGCCCCGATGCGACAGCAATTGGCGCAGCAGCCTGCGCCGCAAGCAGGCAAGGGTGCCTTAGCCGACGCCGAAGTGCGGCGCCTGCTGGATGCGCTGGAGGCAAACGGTGGCCGCTACGAAGGCGTTGATCCCTCTGCGATCGTGCAATCCAATTTGCCAAAGCAGGAATTGCTGGAGCGCCTGGCGCGCATCCGCGAGCGCAGCTTTGCGCGCGCTTCGAATGAGGCCCTGGCCGATATCGACACAACGAGCGCCCTGCTGAACGCCATCAGCTACCGAAACCAATAAAGGAACCCTGACATGCTGCAAATGCGACCCAACTGCGAATGCTGCAACAAGGACTTGCCGCCCGGCGCGCAGGATGCCTTGATCTGCTCCTTCGAATGCACGTTCTGCGCCGATTGCGTGGATGAAAAGCTGCACGGCAAATGCCCGAACTGCGGCGGCGATTTCGCCCCGCGTCCGACTCGTGCTGCATCGAAGCTCGACAAATACCCGGCTTCAACCGAACGCATCTTCAAGCCCAATGGATGCGCCCCTGTCGAATGAGGTTGAACTGGCGCGTCTCCTGGCGCGCCATAGCCGTGTGCTGGTGCTGACCGGCGCGGGGTTGAGTACGGCCTCCGGCATCCCCGGCTATCGCGACAAGGATGGTGTACGGCGTGGCCGCACCCCGATCCAGGGCCCCGAGTTTCGCCGCAACGAGGCGGTCAGGCGCCGCTACTGGGCGCGCAGCATGGTCGGCTGGGCCACGATCTCCGGCGCCGAGCCGAATGCCGGCCACCATGCCATCGCCGAACTGGAAGCCGGCGGCCATGTCCATAGCGTGATTACGCAGAACGTGGATGGACTGCACCAGCGCGCCGGCAGCAAGCGGCTGATCGAATTGCACGGCAACCTGCACCACGTCGTCTGCCTGGCATGCCAGGCTCGCTATTCGCGCGCTGGTTTGCAGCCCCAGCTTGAACGCGACAATCCGGACCTGGCGAACCAGCTTGCGCATCCGCTGCCCGACGGCGATGCGGCAGTCGAACCGGATGCACTGCAGGATTTCCGCGCCCCGGCGTGCACTGCCTGCGGCGGCGTGCTGATGCCCGATGTAGTCTTCTTTGGCGATAACGTGCCGCCTGCGCGCACCGCGCATGCGCTGGCCGAAATGGAAGCAGCCGATGCGCTTCTGGTGGTCGGTTCTTCGCTGATGGTGTTTTCCGGCTACCGCTTCTGCCGTATGGCTGCAGCGGCGGGTAAGCCGATTGCCGCCATCAACGCGGGCAAGACCCGCGCCGATGACCTGTTGTCCCTGAAGCTTGAGCTGCCCGCGCAGGAAGTCCTGCCAAGGCTGGTAGACCTGCTCAGCGTCCCAGCAGCATAGAACGCACAACGCTGTCCTTGGCCAGCACGTAGTCGGTGGCCGCCATCACCTGGTTGGTTTGCGGCTGCACCACCTTGATGTTGACGAAGACCGCGTCATTGGTCTCGCCATAGGAGCCAACCACCACGGCTTGCGCATTGTGGTTGTGCGCCACTTCGCCAACTTCGCGCGTCAGCATCATCTCGCCTTGCTGGCGTTTCATGTAGACCGATGTGCGCAGCTTCATTTCGAGCATGCGCAGGCCGCCCTGGGCGAGACGCGTCGATACCTGTTCGGACACCAGCCGGCCCAGCGTGGAGCTCTGGTCCAGCGCATCGATATTGACCACGGTCGCCATGATCAGGGGTTTGTCGCCGGCCAGGCGGCCATTTAGCTGGGAGAGCAGCGAATCGGCGGCCCGGTAATTGGCGCCGACAAACTGGTTTTGCGAGGTGGAGGCGTAGTCGTTCTCGGGCGGCTTGTCCGAGAACCAGGCGCATCCTGCCAGCGCCAGGGGAAGAAGTACGGCAGCGAAAGCACGCATCAACGGTCTCCTTTTACCTGGAAGCTCTGGCTGATTTGCGGCGCGGACTCGTCGCGGATGCCGTACAGGGTGCGATCGGCGTCGGCGACATAGTAGGTGTTCGAGGCGCGGGCAATGTAGCGATGTTCATCGGTCACGGATGCTGTAATGATAATCTCGGTGCGAGGCGTCGGTCCAGATGCGTATTCGCTGCTGTACCATTCGTAGGCATCGATGCCAGCTCCGGCGCCGACAGCCATGCCAAAGCGGCCGACCTTGCCGATCGGATTGCCGATGCGCTCGGCAAGCACCCAGACGCCAGTGGCGATGGCCGTTGCCATGCCAACGGTGGCTGCCTGTTTGCGGTTTGGCGCGAAAGTGACGGCCTGGATGTCGAGATTGATTTGCAGGGCGCCAGCCGGCGTTCGGGATACGACATATCCATCGTTGACCAGCGAAGATATCAACTGGTTCGTGATGGCTTGCTGGAAGGGAGTAGGATTGGCAGGGCTGGCAACGTACAAGGGACGCGGAGACGACTTCTTCAGCTCCGCCGCTACTTGCTGTTCCATATGGCCTGCGATGGCCGTCCAGTGCGCGGCGGCCTGGAGCTTTTCCTGTTTCGTGGTTGGGAAATTGGTGGCGAGCGGTGCAGGTGAGTACTGGGTGCGGCAGCCGCCGAGGGCCGAAGCGGCGAGCAGCGCAATCGCGATTCTTGAAGCCATGTCATTTCCAGGCAAAGTGATGATACAGGAGTGTATCATCAACGTTGCTGCTTGGAAATGTTTGTGGTCTTGCGATTATCGTCGATGTTGCTTCATGGCTTGCGCCACTTCGCGGCTGGCGTCGCGGTCTTTCTCCGAGGCGCGCTTGTCGTGCTGCTTCTTGCCCTTGGCCAGGCCGATCTCGCATTTGATGCGGCCGCCTTTGAAGTGCAGGTTCAGCGGCACCAGGGTGTAGCCGGCGCGTTCGACCTTGCCAACCAGCTTGTCGATCTCGGCACGGTGCAGCAGCAGCTTGCGGGTGCGCACGGCTTGCGGGTGGATGTGGGTGGAAGCGGTCGGCAGGGCGCTGATGTGCGCGCCAAACAGGTACAGTTCGTTATCGCGGATGGTAACGTAAGCTTCCTTGATCTGAACGCGCCCATCGCGGATCGCCTTGACTTCCCAGCCTTCGAGCGCGATCCCGGCTTCATATTTGTCTTCAATGAAGTAGTCGTGAAAGGCTTTGCGATTATCGGCAATGGACATGGGTAAAAATGCGTGGGTCGGTTAAACTACGGGTTCTTTGGACAACATCATAGCAAACGGTTACTCAATGGCAGTAGTGCACAAGTCGGTATTCCTGGGATACAGCGCCGAGCAAATGTTTGATTTAGTGGCAAAGGTCGAGGATTATCCCAAATTTTTGCCCTGGTGTGGCGGAGTTGATGTCCGCGAACGGGGTGAGAACCATGTTGTGGCCAGCGTTGGGATCAATTTCCATGGTGTGAAGCAGCACTTCACCACGTCCAATACGAATACTCCCTTCAGCGAAATTCGCATGAAGCTGGTCGACGGCCCTTTCAAGACCCTCGACGGCACCTGGACTTTCAAGGCCCTGCGCGAAGATGCCTGCAAGGTCGAGCTCGATTTGCACTACGAGTTTTCCAGCAAGCTGCTGGAGCAGGTGATTGGCTCCGTGTTCGGCATGATTGCGAACAGCATGGTCGATTCCTTCTGCAAGCGTGCCGAGACTGTCTATGGCTGAACGTATCAAGATTACCGTATGTTATGCACCGGCTTCGCAGCCCCTGCTGTATGCGCTGGAAGTAGATGAGGGCACGACGATCGGCCAGGCCATCGAGATCAGCGGCATCCTGCAGGAGGCGCCTGAGATCAACCTGGTGACAATGCCGGTCGGGATTTACGGCAAGAAGAAAACGCTCGATACCGTGGTGCGGGCGCGCGACCGGATTGAAATCTACCGCCCTCTGATCGCTGATCCAAAAGACGCCCGGCGGCGCCGGGCGAAGAAAGCCTAGAAAACGCCGGCCAGGCGCAACAGGGCGCCAATTACAGCCAGTTGGGTCGTCAGGAAGACCATTGCCGAGAAGCGGCGGTCGCGATGGAATTCCTGCCGCAGTGCTTCGAAGTTGCGATCGATATTTTCACGCAGAGCCTGCTTCTCTCTGCGCATTTCGATGCCGAGCTCTTTGACTTCGTGCTCGATACGTTCGAGTGCAATCTCTATGTGGCGGACTGCTTCCTCGAGTCGGGTAATGCGCACTTCATGGTTAAACAGGTCAGGGTGCTGCGCGGATTCATTGCCGTTCATAGTCGCCTCCGGTGCGTTCGTCTCTCTCCACGCGACCTTGGACTACGCCCGGCAATGCAAGTTCCCGCTTATTTGCAGATGCTGTTGACGGACTCGCGCTGTTCCTTGATCTTCTGCGCACGGGCTTCGTCGGACATGTAGCTGCGCTCGCCGTTTGGCCCCATTTCGGAAACGCGGACGCCACTTTCCAGCATGCCGATGTTGCTCTTGGCTTCAGCGCAGTATTTCTTCTTCTCCGCGTCGATCTTGGCCTGCTCTTCCGCTTTGGCGGTTTTCGCTGCGGTTTCCTGCTGGCGCTTCTTGAAGTCTGCGTTGCGTTCTGCCAACGTCGGCTTGACCGGCGCGACTTTCTCGTCGGTGGCTGGCGCTTCCTCGCCTTCCGCTGGCGCAGCGGCGACTTCCTTGCGCAGTTCGGCGGCTGCGGTTGAACCCCGCGGTGCCTTCAGGATGCGGTTCGGCGGCGTGCCTGGCGGCGGCGGCTGGTCGGAGAACTGTTTCACGCCTTTATCGTTCACCCACATCCACTGCGCTTGGGCAAGGGAAGTGCAGGCAATCAGCGCCGTTGCCAGCGCCAGGCGGGTAATACGTTGATTCATAGGGGGATTTCCTTGGGTGAGAGTGCACATTTCACCCCGAAATCCCCCTGTTGTCAAATTTATTTCCCAAAAGAATCGTTGTGTGCGCGATGAATCAGAAGCGATGACGCAGGCCGATTGTGAACTGGCGGTCGCCCAGGCCCGGTTCTTCGCTGTTGCCCTCGGTGTAGCCCGCGCCATTATGGTTGCGGATGCGGGCGAACGAGGTGTACACGTCGGTTCGTTTGGAGAAGGCGTACATATAAGCCAGTGCGTACTGCTGGGCGTCCTGGTTCAAGGTGCCTCGGTCATCCTTGCGGATAGCGCTTGCGACAATGGTGTGCGGACCGAACGGGACCGACACGCCCAGCAGCAGGTCGTGGCTGTCGGTCGATGGCGTAGGCGCGGTCCCGCCGAATGACGCGCCGGAGCTGTTCAAAGGCGCACTGTTCAATCCCTTGTCGGCGCCAAAACCGAACCAGAGCTTGGCCACTTCGAAGTCGTAGTTTGCGCCGAGAAGTAGATTGCGTCCGCTGGCGGTGTTCTTCAAAACGGCCGTGTCGTTATTGCGGTTATGGTAGGCGAGCCTGACGTTCAGTGAACCTTTGGAATAGCCTATCGAGCCGCCCAGGGAACGGCTGGCGTTGCTGTCGCCCGCCACTTCGCCCGCAGCCACCATGAAGTCGGCACTGAAGCCATTCATGTCGGCAGTGCGGAAGAGTAGTGAGTTACTTGCGCGGAAGCCGGTCGAAGGCATCAGGTTGTTGGAGCGCGCGATGCCGTTGCGCAGCGGATCGACGATTGTGTTCAAGGTGGTGAACAGCGGCGTGTCCTGCAGGCCGATGGATACCGAACCGAGCTTGTTGCTGCGCAGGCCGACAATGCTGGTGCGGCCGAACAGGGTGTTGTTCTGCGTGGAATTGCCGACGTCGCCGTGGATGCCGCCTTCGATCACGAAGAAGGCCGACAGGCCGGCGCCCAGGTCCTCGCTGCCTTTGAAACCCCAGCGGCTCTGGGTCGCCATGCCGCTGGTGACGCGCGTCGAGGTGCCGGCAATGCCGCCGCGGTCCTGCGAAATGCCGAGGTCCATCACGCCGTAAAAGGCGACATTGCTTTGTGCCAGTGCGGCGTTGCTGCAAGCGGTAAGGGCGAGCGCCGCCACCGCAGTAATGCGTTTGTTCATTTTGACTCCGGGAGGAAAAGGGTAGGGCGCGCTTATGCCGGCACGGTGCTGCCGCGCGGAGCCGGGTCCGGCAGCGGCTCGATCTTCCCGAGCACGAAGACAAAGGAGACAATGCCAACCAGCAGGATCACGCCGGCGACCATGAAGGCGTTGGCAAAGGAGTTGGTAGCGCCGACGATCATGCCGGTAACGATCGGAGCTGCAGCGCCCATCAGGTTATTCGCGAAATTCATGATGCCGCCGACGGTGCCCGCGCCGCCTTTCGGTGCGATCAGCGATGGCAGCGACCATCCAACCGGCGCAGCGGAAGCCAGGCCGCCCAGTGCAATCGAAATCCAGAAGATGGCCCATGCCGGATCGGTGGTCTGGGTGGCGCCGAACACGGCCAGGCCGAACAGCATGCCGATGACCAGCACGCTCTTGCGAACGGTGGACTCGTCTTTGCCTTTGGCGATCAGGTGGTCGATCAGCCAGCCGCCCACGATCAGGTCGGTCACGGTTGCGACAGCCCATGGGATGGCCGCAAAGCCGGCGGACTTGATGATGCTCATGTGCATAGTCTGCACAAGGTAGCCCGGCAGCCAGGTCAGGAACAGGTAGAAGGTATAGCCGTAAGCCGCGAAGCCGATGGTCAGGCCCCAGATCTTGGACTTGGTGAGCAGGTAGCCCAGCATATTGACGGCGCCGCCTTCGGCCGGGCCTTCCGGCGCCGCGCCGCCACGCTGGATGTAATCGAGTTCGGCCTTGCTCAATTTGGTATCAGCGCTTGGATCGCGGTAGAACAGCAGGAAGGCGAAGAAGTAGCTGAAGCTCAGTACCGCAGTCAGCCCGAAGCCCCAGCGCCAGCCGAAGGCCACAACGGTGACCGCAACCAGCGGCACCCCTATCACGTTGGAGAATTTGGCGGCAGCGTCGAAGATGGCGGTGGCAGTGCCGCGCTCATTGCGCGGGAACCAGTAGCCGGTGGCTTTGGAACTGACCGGGAAGGCCGGCGCTTCGGCGATGCCAAGCAGGACCCGGGCCGCGAAGATGCCGGCGAAGCCACTGGAGAAAGCGGTAATGACGGAAGCCAGCCCCCACAGGAAGGCGCCCCAGCGTCCAACTCGAGTCGGGCCGAAGCGGTCCAGCACCATGCCGACCGGGATCTGCAGCAGCGAGTAAGACCAGGCAAAGGCGCTGAACAGCAGGCCCATGTCGACCGGCGTCAGTTTGAATGCTTCCTGGATCTGCGGCGCGGCGACCGAGAGGCCGATGCGGTCGATGTAGTTGATCAGGACGCCGATGCCGAGCAGGGCGCCTATGCCCCAGCGGCGTTTTGCGACCTTGGCGGTGATGACTGATTTCATGTTGTCTCCAGTATTGATTTTAGGCTTGGTGCTGCAGGATCTGGCTGACCAGTTCTTGCGGCGGCTGGGTCAGGTCGAGATATACGCCGGCTTCGTCGGCTTGCAGCGGTTCGAGGTCACGCAGTTGGCTTTCCAGTAGCGAGGCCGGCATGTAATGGCCGGGGCGGGTACGCATGCGCTGTTCGAGGATTTCGCGTTCGCCGTGCAGGTGGGCGAAGCGCAGTTCCGGATCGCCGCTGCGAAGCAAGTCGCGGTAGCGTCGCTTGAGCGAAGAGCAGGACAGCACCAGGCCTTCGCCGCGTTCGCGGGCGGCGCTGATTTCACCGCGCAGCTTTTGCAGCCAGCCCGCGCGGTCCTCGTCGTTCAGGGGAAAGCCGGCCGACATCTTGGCCACGTTTTCCTCAGGGTGAAAGCTGTCGCCCTCAAGGAAGGGCACGCCAAGTGCCGTGGCCAGGCGCGCGCCGATCTCGCTTTTCCCGGCGCCACTGACGCCCATTACTACCCAGCGCAGGTTCATATTGTTGTTCATAAATCTCCTTAATGCCTGATAGCGCTATCAGTGATAACAAGTTTAGACTACTACAAGAATTTGTAAACAGATTTGGATTGTGCGGTGCAGCAAAGTGTTGCGTGGATGATAGCGCTAGCATCGACTTCGCCTGCAAGGGCCGGAACTGTGCTTGAGGATTGCCGAGACGAAAGCGAATGTTTCCTGTATAATCTGCTTTTGCGCCTATAGGAAATACTATGCGTCTGCTCCAAAAAGCACTCACTTTCGATGACGTGCTCCTCGTCCCCGCGTATTCCAACA
>Ga0209436_100902_pt1 | contig 11780 bp, 12 predicted proteins | sample AraplaF_Cvi_mTSA_FD_184263 | JGI IMG/M metagenome (GOLD analysis project Ga0209436, IMG submission 184263) | Arabidopsis root microbial communities from the University of North Carolina, USA - plate scrape MF_Cvi_mTSA (SPAdes) (version 2) | ecosystem: Host-associated > Plants > Roots > Endosphere...
GAAGCCTTGCGAAACAAACAGCTGACCAATGGTCAAACCCCGGATCAGGCAGCCGCCACAGCCAGTTCAAGAGTAGTGTCTGACCTGGGGATCAATCCCTATGGCACTGCTTATCCACAGCCGGTAGGTACTAATGGGAAGATAGTAGCAGGTGCACGTCCTTTGTGGAATGATGACTGGGAAAAAGGCATCCAGCAATCCGGGGCCTATACACAGGCACAGCTGAACTTCAGCGGGGGTAGTGACAAATCAACTTATTTTGTAGGAGGTGGATATCTCAACAATGAAGGCGCTTATCTTGCTTCAGGATTTAAGCGTTATACCTTCAGAAGCAATGTTACCCTGCAGGCGAAGCCATGGTTAAAGACAGGGTTTAACCTGTCCGGTGCAAATACCATCCAGGATTATCCACGTTCTTCCGACTCACAGACTGACAACGTGGTACTGGTAGGCAGGACCATTCCCAGCTTCTACCCTATTTATCAGCGCAACCCGGATGGTAGTTTCCTCCTGGACCCTAATGGCAATAAACAATTTGATTACGGTGCCTATCGCCCATCAGCAGCACTGGCCAGGGAAAACCTGATTGGTTCTTTGCCACTGGATAAGAACAGGTATACGAAAGAAATCGTTTCTGCAAGAACTTTTGTAGAGGCATCTATTACTAAAGCACTGCATTTCAAGACAAGTTATAATGTCGATTACCAGACAGAAAACTCATTGTTCTATACCAACCCATTATTTGGCGGGGATTCAGAAATTGGCGGACAAGTGTCTAAGGCCAGCGACAGGCAACTGAGTTATACATGGAATAACATTTTCACATACGATGCAGATCTGCTGGGCGGTCATCATCTGAACCTGCTGGCAGGACACGAATATTACTATTACAATTCTACAGGTCTAAGTGGTAACAGGCAGAAATTTGCCTTGCCTGATCTGTATGAACCGGCAGCGGCTTCCCAGTTAAATGACTTCTCTGGTACGACGGATAACTATACCAAGCTGAGTTTCTTTGCACAGGGTCAGTATAATTACCTGAACAGGTATTTCTTCACAGCATCAGCAAGAAGAGATGGATCTTCCCGTTTCTCTCCTGATTCAAGATGGGGTACATTCTGGTCAGTGGGCGGTTCCTGGCGTATTTCAGAAGAGGAATTCCTGCGCAATGAGAGCTGGTTAAATGCACTAACACTGAAGGCAAGTTATGGTTCTTCAGGCAATGATAATCTTACTTCTTACTACTCTTACCTGGCGTTGTATGCGATCCAGAATAACCTGGGGAACGGTGGTGTGATCACTTCCAGACTGGCTACTCCGGGACTGAAATGGGAAAGCAACCTGAACCTGAATATTGGTGTGGATTATGGTTTCCTTGACAATCGTGTATATGGTAGCATCAACTATTATAACAGGGTAAGTAAGGACCTGCTGTATGCGAAACCAATGGCTTCTTCTACCGGATTCAGTTCTATCAGTGCCAATATTGGTGCGCTGAAAAACACAGGGGTAGAAGTAGAACTGAATGTAATACCTGTGAGTACGAGAGATTTCAAATGGACGGTAGGGCTGAATATAGCGAAGAATAAAAATAAGATCACAGATCTGCCACAAAAAGAGATCATCAGTGGCACAAAGAAACTGATGGTAGGTACTTCTATTTACGATTTCTACCTGCGTGAGTGGGCTGGTGTAGATCCGGCAAATGGTAATCCGCTGTGGTACCAGACTAATTCAGAAGGTAAAAAAGTAACGACCACCAATTATGCAAATGCGACACAATATTATGCAGGTTCTGCATTGCCTGATGTAACAGGTGGTTTCAGCAATACATTCAATTATCACAATTTCGAGCTGTCATTCCTGTTAGCTTATAGTCTGGGCGGTAAGGTACTGGATCTGGATTATGTATCACTGCTAAGTGGTGGTACCAGCCCAGGCCGTAACTGGTCTACAGAACTGGCTGATCGCTGGACACCGGAGCATACAAGCACTGATGTTCCGAAACTGACCACTGATAACCTGAACTGGACTTCTACCTCTACGCGGTTTTTATATAGCGCCACCTATGCACGTCTGAAAACCTTATCATTGGGCTATTCGCTGCCGTCAAAGGTGTTATCAAGGATAGGCATCAGGAATGCGAAAGTATATGCACTGGGTGAAAACCTGCTGACCATCTTTGGTCATAAAGGCATGGATCCTGAGCAATCTGTTGACGGTACTACTTACTATCAGTACCCGGCGATGAAAACTTTCTCATTTGGTATACAGGTAGGACTGTAATTCTTTAACGGCTATTAACTCTAAATAATGAAACTATATAAATATTTTATCGTAGCGGTGATTGGCCTTTCTGCCTGCAATAAGCAGCTGGATACAGCGCCTTCAGATGCAGTGTCAGAAGATATCGTGCTTAAAAATATTTCCAATTTATCTACCATCGCAGAAGGTACATGGGCATCTATGATGGACGACTTTTATGGTGGTACCTATAGTAATCCGGGCTTTAAATCCATTTCACTGACCAGTGATGCGATGGCGGATGATGTTGCGTTGATCACGACTAAATATGGGTTTGCGACGGCTTACCGTTTTACACAGATGAATGATAAAACACAGTCACGCGTAGGCGCTTTCTGGAGTCAACTATACAAGATCATTAACAACAGCAATATCATTATTGCCAATGTGGATAAAGTAGATGGTGATGCCAGTGAGAAGAAATGGCTGAAAGGACAGGCACTTGGATTGCGGGCGCATACCTATCTTACTTTTGCTTCGTTCTACCAGTTTTCATACCTGAAGGATTCACTGGCAAAGACAGCACCTATTTATACAACGCCTACTAATGCTTCTACCCAGGGTAATCCGAAAGCGACATTGCAGGAGATCTATGCGCTTATTTTTGCGGATCTGCTGGAAGCAAAGGATTTACTGGCAGATTACGATCGCCCTGCTAAATACAAGATCAATGTGGATGTTGTAAATGGTTTGCTGGCCCGTGCTTTTTTAAATACGGGTCGCTGGGATCTGGCTGCCGCAGCGGCTGCTGAAGCGCAACAGGATTATCCACTGATGGCACAAACGGAATACAGCAAGGGATTCAATGATGTGAATAACACGGAGTGGATCTGGGGGCACCCTGAAATTCCAAGCCAGAGTGATGGTAGTTACAGTTTTCACTTCCTGGATGTATCTTCTTCCTCTTCCTATTACTATAGCTTTATGGCAGATCCTTTCTTTAAGGATTTATTTGATGATGGAGATATCCGTAAGACCCTGTTTTCATGGGATGGTTCTGCATCTGCCAGAGAGGGATATTTGCAGTATAAAAAGTTTAAATTCAAATCTGATCAGACTGCGGACCTGGTATTGATGAGAAGTGCGGAAGCAGTGCTGATCAAAGCGGAAGGTTATGCACGTGCCGGTAGTTTATCACAGGGAATTGATGCACTGAATGAACTGCGCAGGGCAAGAGGTGCAGCGTTGTTTACCAGCGGCACACAGGCAGAACTGGTGAGTGCGATCCTGATTGAAAGAAGGAAAGAGCTGTGGGGAGAAGGATTTGGCCTGTCTGATATTATCCGGAATCAACTGGCGGTGGTACGTAAACCTTATGTGGACGCCAACGGAAATGATATTAAGGTAACGATCACCAGACCTGATGGCAGTACTGCACAGGTACCGGCAAAGTATCATACGACGCTGAAGTTTTCTGATGGCAGTGATTTTGTAGCGAATAGCCCGTATTACATTTTTGTGATACCGCAGGCAGAGGAGCAGAATAATCCAAATTTATAATTGACAGAGGTTGTATCAGAAGTAAGGTAACTTTTGATACAACCTCTCTTTTTATTCGAAAGGAATATCTTATGGCCGTCCTCTTTTTAGTCTTTCCCCAATCTTCTCTCCCTCCCAGCAGCTGATTTTCGAATATTATTTACTCCGAAAGGAAATTATTTTCTTTCCATATGGCAATGGTATCTTCTTTTACACCACATTCCAGGAGGATTTGGACCAGATGTTCGTTGCTATGCCCTTCTATGGACCAGTCTATGGCGTAGGCCGCGAAGTCACCGGTGGTGGGTATTTTTCCGAATAATCTGTTTTCTGTGAGGATGGCCGCGGCCCTTCTGAGAGTTGTCCTGCCCAGGTCCATATCATCCTGTTCTTCCATCATTTGTTCCAATTGTGCAAAGAGGTCTTCGAAAGCTGTGATGTCTATGATAGCGTCGAGGTAGTTGTCGGTGATGAAAACCAGCTCCTGGTTTTTAAGCCTTTGTGCTACCTGTTGCTGAGACTGAACGCCAAGGAGGGGCAGGTAATTATCTGCATAGTGATACCCCAGTTCAAGGAATGCGAGCGGAAGTTCCAGCTCGGAGTGTTGCAGGGTATTGACAATTTCCTGCGCCAGTGACATAGCCAGTTTTTCGATCAGTGCTTCCGGAGACAGGTTGTCGCTATTGCGACTGAAAGTAAGACGGTTATTCCCCTCCGCATCGAAGGTTCTTATTTTATCAAGTTGATGATCGATGTACGTGTATTCATCGTGGGAAGTATATTTTCCGATCCCTGGCGTGACATGGGTACTGGCAGAGCGGATGATCTTCCCTTCGGGGTCGTATTCAAAGCTGGTAGCGGTGAGGAAAAGGGCATTTGCGTCTTCCTTAATTTTCTGTATTAGTGCTGCCCGGGAATCCTTGAGATGAGCGTAGCTGGTTCCTCTACCGTTTACAACTAAGCGCTGAGTGGCGGTTTTACGGCCATTTTCAAATGTAACCCTTGTGATGGCTGAAGGCGTACCGGTATTGATATTAAACTCCAGATATTCAGCGAGGTTATTGGTATAATTATAATAACCTTCCCAATAGAGCTTGTTGTGTTCATGGCGGAAGGCCACATAGCAAGGCAGGCCCTGGTCATTGAAGCCATATTCGTGGTTTTGTTTTTCCTGCGATAAGGCTCCATCGGATGGAAAGGAATGTTGGTCAAATTTTTCAAGATTGTAGCGGGCGCCTTCGGCGTATTTTGTGGTTTTCACTGCTGCTTTGAAGGCAGGGAGGTTTTTGATGTCGTCAAATGCTTGTTCCCAACGGATGATGAGCTGATCTATTAAAGTGTCCATGGGGATAAAATTAAATCTTTTGCCGGATTTGCTAGAATGTAAAGTATACACTACATTTGGTAAAGTATAAATTACATTTAACTATGAAAAACAGTCCATTTCCCTACTCTTACTGGGCGAAAATATTAGGAGTGATCATTGTTTGTGGTGGTATAATCAGCATTATTTCTCCCGCTCACGAATTTGTTACCATTAGCTGGGGGCTTGTATTTATCTTCTTCTCGAAAGAAAAGCAGGATGATGAGATGGTACAAAGTTTGAAATTCAAGGCGCTGACAATAGCGGTGATTGTCGCGTTTGGGTTTACGCATCTTTATAATTACATTTTCCTGAACAGGGGGAATACAATTGTACTATCTATTTCAGCTTATCAGTTTTTAACCTTGACATTAGTTATTGCTTTAGGGTATTTTTACTATCTGAGGTATAAAGCAACATTAAAATGAAGAATCTTATAAAGGTGGAGCGGGCGAGGAAGGACCTGACCCAGGCGGAGCTGGCAGATAAGGTGAAGGTGGCAAGGCAGACGATTATAGCGATCGAGAGTGGGAAATTCATTCCTTCTACAGTGTTGGCTTTTAAGATTGCGGAGGTATTGGGGTGTAAAGTGGATGAAATATTTGAATTGGAGGCGGAAGATTGGGAGCTATAGTTTTAACTTTTTATCTTTCGCCATTCATATTTAATTAAAAAAAAAAGAAAATGATTGCTCCTATGATAAAGAGGATAAATCCTGCTATAGGTAAGAGGACATAGGCAATCATTTTTGCCAGGATGCGATGTTTTTGATCTTCTTCGTATTCCATTGGTAGGTTTTTACAGCATTTTATTTGATAGAATCTTTATCCATAGAAAGCCGATAGTCATCTTTAGTAATTCCTTTTACACCTTTAGGTTTTTTCTTCACCGGCGTATAGATTTCTACAGGCGCTGTCTGTTCGTGTTTTAAAGCAGCCGAATCAACAGGTACAGGTATTTCCGTTTGTTCTTCTTCTTTTTCAGGCACAGCTTCGATGTTGATCATCGCTTTTACGGTGTCTGTTTTTATAATTACAGGTAGTGGTTTGGAAATTGTTTTAATCATAACAGCACTGTCTCGCGGTGGCATCTTTACTTCTGTTTTCGTCGGAAGTACTATTTCTATTTTGGGCAGCGGTTTTTTATGACTATAAAACCACCAGCATAATGTAACTGTCACGGCTAAAGTAATTACTCCATACCAGGCATGACCAGCGTTGCTTCCGGAAGATTTATCTTCGGGAGCAGGTGGTGCTTCATCTAATTGCATTTCAATGCTGGCCCAAATACTGTCGGACATATCCGGCACAGTAATTTGATCCAGCTTTGCTGCCATTAAATCTTCGTATGGAGTAGTTTTATTCACTAAATATTTATAGCGGTTAATTTTTTCTGAAGAATTTTTCTTGCCTCACTTAAATGCCATTTACTGGTGCCTTCACTGATATTTAATTGTGTTGAAATTTCCTTGTGTGTAAAACCATCGATCGCGTATAATACAAAGACAGCATGCGTAGCTGGTGGCAATTGCCGTACCAGCTGCAGGATGGCAGCTGCATCTGTTTTTTCTATGATGCTATTATTTACGAATGGTTCTTCTACTGTCTCTATTTCCAGACTCACAAAACGACTACGGAGTTTAATCTGGTCTAATGCTTCATTGATTATTATTTTTTTCACCCAGCCATGGAAATTGCCTTTCGTTCCATCAAATGCATGAATGCTTCTGAACATTTTCACGAAGGCATGCCCGAGTATATCGGCTGCTTCGTGTTCGTCAGTAGCATAGCGCATAGCAATAGTCATAGCAAAGCCATACAGCAGCTTGTAGAGCTGGGCTTGTGCTTTTCTATTGCCATCGCGGCATTCAAGGATAATATTATCTAATTGCTGTTCCAGTGCTTAGGTTAATAGGTATTGGCCATTTAATTTTTAGTCATTACCAATTTACATTGTGGATTCTTCTTGCGAACAAAGCAGTACCTATGGCACTGATTTGCAGGCGTTCAGTTTCATCCAGTTCATTATAGAACCAGATGTTCTTATCAATCATATCTACCACTGCAATTACGCCTCCACTGGTGCTTAGTTCATATCCTGACATGACCGGGAATGGCAGTTTTCCGGCTTTATTATCTGACGATTCTGTTTTTTGAATGCTGAGTGGTTTCACGAAAATGGTATCAGTACCGTTGGTAGCTAATCCATGGTCAGTACGTTTTATAATAGTAATAGGGTTGGTATCATGTTCCCGCTGCCTGTCATAGATATTGGTCATTAGCAATTCCCATTGTTTGGCTGTATCAGGCTTCATAACTGCTGAAAAGGTATATGCATATTGTTGTACCTGTTCGAAATTATTAAAGATACTTTTACTGTTATATGCTTCGTAATCGAGCTTTCTTACCATTTTATTTTCAGTTGCAATAATGCTCATATTATTCTTTCCGTCTGAAATGGTATAGCGGAATTTTCCTTTTTCGCTTGACACAATTTCTGATTTCAGAATACCAATCTGAGTAAGCAAATAATTTTCCGGGAAGGGATAAGATTCCTTTGAGCCAGGGCTTGACACCTGCAAACCCCTCTTTATTCTGGAAGTACTTACATTACCGAACGACATTCTATTCGCGCCAGTACCTTTTACATGCTGCATAGTGGCTTGTTCTTTAAACACTTCGGGGATGGACATCTTTATGGTAGTATGACAACCCGTTAAAAAGGCACACCCGATTATTAACGCTACATTTTTCATTGGCCAGTGATTTCTATCATTAATACCCTTCTTTTTGAAGGAAGGTTGGGTATAGACAAAAAAATATTTTTTTCTGGTTTTACCCAACCCTTTCTAATTATGAGGGGGTATTACTATCAAACAAAAGATGAAAAACATGAGAACAAAACAGATTTTAATGATGGTTGTATGCTGCTTTATTTTCTTCTCCTGCAAAAAAGAGAAGAATGATAGTCCTGCTTGTGGGATTAATATGGATGGTATTGCAGGGGCATATAAGATTACGAAAATACAATATAAAGCACCGGATAGTGATGATGTTTTGGATTTTATGCAGTTTACGGAGGAATGTCAGAAAGATGATATTATCACTTTGCATAGTAATGGGAAATATAATCACGATGATGGAGGGATTGTTTGTGAGCCGAGTGAGACGGACGAAGGTTTTTGGCTGATAAAGGATAAAACGATTGTGAGTGATGGGAGGATTAATGGAACGGTGGAGAGTTATGATTGTAAGACGTTGGTGTATTATATGGCGGATGTGTTGGTAGATGGTGATAAAATGACGTTTACTGCGGAGCGGCAGTAAGGAGTATTGAACTGGCAGGAAATTATTTCCTGCCAGTTTTTTTATTGATAATCAGGTTCGTGGTAGCTGAGTCTGCGTCTTCTGAATTTGCCGTATTTTAGAATGGTGAATACCATCCAGATGACGAGGAATGGTGAAAGAATGAGACTGATGAGCATTATGGGAACGGTAAGACCCGTGGTTAATAAAATGAGATGGACGACCAGGTAAATAGATACTATCCAGATGGAGAATGTTGGATTCTTAAGCATAAAATAAGTTTTAAAAGTTAACTATATGGGTTTACTTAAACATGTGCCGGGTACTTTGTTGAGTATGGTTAGATCACTTTTTCCAGCTTATTATTAATAGTTTTACAATTAGCAGGCCACTGTACTAAGCATGTGATAATCAATTATTTCATAAGGATGTAGTTGTTGATATATGTAGACAAATCATGGTGGCTATAGGATTAATTTACCGGGAATAAAAAGGCTTCAAAGCAGTCGTGCTTAGTACCAGTTAACTTAGGGCCTTCCTCAACAAAAATGGCGCAATCAGATAAAAAAGTTAGCTCAATATTTAATGTACATGTCTGTGGAATAAAATAAGAAATGGTGAACCACATTAAACCTCCATTTACGGGATATTAATATAATCAATCCTACATTCCTGGATCATTACGGTAGATAAATTCCTTAGCAAGAAAATTAATCACTTCCGAGGTGACATTTCTTTCTTTTGAGATTTCCATAATGAGTAGAATATTATTAAAACAAAAAAGGGTTTCAGTGATACTGAACCCCTTTTTGCCATTTGTAGCCGAAATGAGCGGAATATCTAGCCAATTATAATTACTTAAAAAACTTTATTCTAATAATTTATTTCCTAGTCCTCCTGAAAAATTTGTATGTTAACTCTCTAACTCATTAAGAAAATTATCTTCATTATGAATTTCAGGTGCTACAAGTTTGATAGCACTATCTCCTAATTTCAAAAATAAATTAAAGTAGGTGCTACTAATTACAGTTTGAGAGCAACTAAAATCCCTTCTTGAATCTTTTAAATCCCATTTTTCAGCTAAAGAACGATCCATTGTGCGTAATAAAATTCCAGTAAAAACAGATGCTACCTGTGATTGAGGTATAGCTTTTCTCTTTATAAAATCTACCGTATTCCTTATAGACTGCCACGATAAATTAAAAATTTTACCTAATGACATTTTCCTTATAAGAGATTTAAAAGCCGCTTCTGTTTTATCTCCAATTATTTCAAATGGATAACTTCTACTTTCCAGCAAAAAATAATAATACTCTATACATTCATGTAACCAGATAAGATGCCATAGTTTAAAAGAAGCTAAATTATACTCTTCATTTTTAAATAAATCTTCCAAGCGTCTTTCCAATTCAGCGACAAAGGCTCTTTTCTCCTGGATTGAAAGAAGAGGTAAAAATTCCCATAGAATTCTTGTTGGATAATATCCAGTTATCGAGGTTAATTCTTCATTAAAAAAGAAATAATCAAGATTACTTTCGGGGCTGATGTTAATTAGCCCCGAATCATAAAGACTATTCAAAATTATTTCTGTTAGCTTTTCTGTTGGGGCAAATTTTACTGGGGTCCTATCAAAAATTTTTACAAGTCGAAGGTCTTCACTTAATGAATGCCTTGTCAATGCTATTAGGTATATAGCATTTTCTAACGTTAAATCTTTAACGCTAGTAGAAATCAAAATTTTAGACGAATTGTAATCATTAATCAGTTGCTTTTTCCTATTATCTATTTTTTCCTTTTCTACATATTTCCTTTCCCTACAACCACCGCAGTTACAATTATTATTATTTACATGCCGACATACCGGGCACTCAGGAATGCCATTGTTAATGGATTTATATTGTCTAGACTCATATTTAAGTGTCAAATTTGTATTACTACAATACGGACAATATAGATCATCACAAACTTTCGGTGGAAATATTTTGACTAATTCAGAAGCTTTGACATTAAGCTGGTATTCAGAAATTAGTTGTTGGATTTTTTCTCCATCATAATACTTCCGGATAAGGGCTCTAATTTCATCATGTGTAAGATGGGATAACTTGGGATTCATAATAACAATTGAAAGTTATTAATTATTGATTCTATTGGTTGAATTAAGAAATTGTATGTTTTAAGGAATCATACTATCGTGAAGCACATTTATTGGGGATTAAAAAAGGCTTTTAAGCGTCTGCTTAAAAGCCTTTTTGCCATTTGTAGCGAGAAAGGGAGTTGAACCCTTGACCTCAGGGTTATGAATCCTGCGCTCTAACCGCCTGAGCTACCTCGCCAAGTCCTCGTCTTGTTCAAAACGGGAGTGCAAAGATAATAGGGAATTTTATAAAAGCCAAGAGGTATTTAGATTTTTTTTTAATAAGCCAATAATTCTTTGATCGCCGCCTTCACTTTTTGTGGATTTGGCAACATTTCATTTTCCAAAACCATATTGATCGGCACTGCCGGCACATCCAGTGCGCCAAGTGTAAACACAGGCGCATCCAGCGAACGGAAGCAATGCTGTTGAATACGACCGGCTAGTGCCTGGGCAAAGGAATTGTTCAGCTGCTCCTCAGTAAGGACCAGGCATTTTCCATGGCGGGAAACAGTGGAAAAGACCAGATCTTCATCCAGCGGGAATAAAGTACGCAGGTCTATAACCTCCACCTGGCCCGGGAAAGCAGCAGCTACGGCTGTTGCCCAGTATACCCCCATCCCGTAGGTAATGATGCAACAGGTACTTCCCTTTTTCACATCTTTGGGATGAGCAGGTACCACTACTCTCCCCTTGCCTAAGGGCAGTTGATAACCGGCGTCTGGCTCTACCATGATAGCACCCTGGGTACCGGGTACTTTACTCCAGTATAAGCCCTTATGTTCGAGCATGACGACCGGATTGGGATCAAGGAATGCGGCCTTCATCAGGCCTTTCATATCAGCTGCATTAGACGGATATACGATTTTGATGCCTTTGATCGTCAGTAATGTAGACTCGATACTTCCTGAATGATAAGGCCCCCCTCCTCCATAAGCACCTATTGGAATACGAATCAGGGTTTGCACCGGGAATTTTCCATAGCTGAGATAACAGGATTTAGAGATCTCCGTCACCAGTTGGTTAAAGCCCGGATAGATATAATCGGCAAACTGAATTTCTACGATGGGTTTGACGCCAACCGCTGATAAACCAGCTGTAGCACCAACAATGTAGGCTTCCTGGATCGCCGTATTGTATACCCTGTGATCGCCGAACTTTTCAGCAAGGGTGGCTGCTTCACGAAATACGCCTC
>Ga0209436_100911_pt1 | contig 11708 bp, 9 predicted proteins | sample AraplaF_Cvi_mTSA_FD_184263 | JGI IMG/M metagenome (GOLD analysis project Ga0209436, IMG submission 184263) | Arabidopsis root microbial communities from the University of North Carolina, USA - plate scrape MF_Cvi_mTSA (SPAdes) (version 2) | ecosystem: Host-associated > Plants > Roots > Endosphere ...
GATCGTTTTCTGGTACTGCTTTATTGAAATAAGTCTCAAAGTCTATTCTTACGGTAGGATCTGCATTTTCATTAATGGTCAATGACGCTGAAGTATGCTGAATAAATACCTGGCACATGCCGGTCCTGATCTCCCTCAACTGAGGAATACCCTGCAATACTTCGGATGTAATAAGATGAAAGCCACGGGCCCGCGCGCGTAGTTGTATCGATGCCTGGTATATTTTCATGCACCGAAATTAAGTCATTACTACTTTACTTTGATATAGCGCTCTATGATTTCATGATCTACGCCGGTACCTTCTACCTTTTCCAGCCCTTTCTGGATCAGCGTATCGCCGCTTACAGTCACAGTAAAATTAAAGACACCGCCCTCCCAGTCTTTGTTATTATAATAATCCAGGTGCTCTGTATATTTATCACCCTTAAGCGTATAGCGGCCTCCGCCAGCATCAAAAGCGCTGCCGTGTTTGAGGAAGGCAAAATGAGTGTCGTTGATGATCTTGATCATCTCCTGATCTTTGGTATAATCGGTAACGGTGGTATCACCTTTGGCAATGGAAGTCTGGGATAACAGTCTCCAGGTACCGGTAATACGAACAGCGGGTGGCTGCGTGCAGGAAAACAATAACGTGGAAAATAACAGGAAGTACAGTTTCATTATAGGTATCGCTTTTGCCTAAATTTAGGCAAAAGCGATTGAAAAACCTTATTTCTTTAAGTGCCTGATGATGTGCTGCGTATAGGAAATATCCTTTGTAATATTTCCATTTGCATCTTTATGATGATAACTACAACCAAACACAAATTCCATCATACCTGAGCCGGGAGATGCCGTTCTCAATGTATCAGCAATTTTCAGCTCCTCACCTGCCGGCGTTGCCTGCCCTGCGGTGATAGCACAACCCTGCCCTACACCAATCAGTACATTCCTGGTATTACCTATCGCTGCACCATACGATTTCACGATACTCAATACCTGTTTGGATGTATTCCAGTAAGACATCGTCATTACATAATCAATGTACTTATTCGTACGTTTGATCTGGTTGATGTTGTAATTATTATAATCAACAACTGACAGGATCCTTCCTGTCTTTGCATCCGGCCCCAGGTATTTACCCAGCGCTATCACGGCACTATCAATATTCCTCGTCGTAGCACCACTGTATTCCAGGTCCAGATCTACGCCATCGAGTTGCCATTTATCCAGCGAGTCTTTTACGATCCCTGCCATCTTTGCGGCTTCTGCACCTGTTAAATTAACCATGTTGCCGGAGAAAGATGTACATACAATCCTGATCCCTTTTTTCTGCAATGCATGCGCCCTGGTCAACACCTCATTCCAGTCATTGTAACCAGATACCCCTCTGTGCTCAAATTCCCAGCTACCATCAGTCGTTTTACCAATGCCGAGGGTAAAGATATTCACGACATCCACACTGTCAGGAATCGCGTCTAAAGGACCTACATCATTGCGGTCATAACAGCAACCACCCCAGTATACTACCATCAGCGGGCGTTGGGTAAGTAATACCGGTGTATCAGTTTTGGGAGGAGTGTTTGTGCCTGTATGCTCCTTTTTACAGTAAGCAAGGAAAATAATAAAGAAGAACAAGAGTCGTGGAAAAATGCGTTTCATGAAACAGTACCTTTTTTAAAATAAATGAAAAAAGCTAACACCAGCTTTACGCCGGTATTAGCTCTTATGCTTAGGAAAAAGAATTGGTATCAATGAGAACGCAATCCGCAAATTATTTATGCGGCGGGCTCAAAATTTATTTAATAGGAATGGACTTTGTTTTAGTTACAATATCATCCCCTGTCAGCTGACTATAATGAATGATCACATAACCCGGTTTTTTCGGATCTTTCTGAATGGGTTTCACGCCGTCTTCCCACTGGTTACAATGGGTAGAGATTACGGGTACCGCATCTATCCATTTTCCATTCTTCAGGGTATATACATGGTATCCGCTCCAGCAGCTGGTCCACCATTGCGGGTTAATGCCAATCTCATCTTTCCCGTCATTATTCAGGTCTCCCAGAATATCTACAACCGCATCCAGGCAATTCGGGATCTTCAGTTCGGGAATCGCCTTATTGGAGAAGCGGATCACGGAGGTACAACTATCATCCAGGCAGGTCATCTCCCGGGTGGTATCGATGGGTGCAGGTGTTAAATAAGCGTATTCTTTTACACCATCTCCATCTACATCACAAAGTACGGCACCCTTTGCTTTCATCTTTCTTTTCTCTACATTGGCATCCGTGGTCAGGTCACTTTCCACGACGATCTTCCATGCGTTGTTTACCTTATGAAACACGAGATAAGATGCATAACTTTTAGTGGTACCATTAGTGGTAACGGCCTTATCAAAACTACATTTCACATCTCCGTTTTCCAGGTTTTCTGTTTTAATCTGACCGGCTATTTGCTGATCCAGCGCAGGGTATTTTTTAAAGATGGACAATTTGCCGGCAATACAATCCTGCTTTTTCAGTTTGCTTCCGTAGAACAATACTTCGTTGTCATAAAAAAGAATAAGGGTGCCGATGTCCTGTTTGTTGTTGGCAGTATTCCATTCCTGTACTAAAGAGGCGGGATCTTTTGCCTGTTGTGCGATGGCGTGTAAGCACAATATGCAAAGGAGTAAACTAACGAATGATTTCACTTGACTTAATTTAGCCATGTAAAATACAAATAAATTATATTGAACTTTCAAAGTATTTAAGTAAATTCACTTACCCTTGAAAGCCATAGCATATAATACCACCTATTAACGCTTACTGTGTTTTTCGAAGACCCTAACATTTCAACCAGGACCAAAATTCAATAATTGTTAAACCAAAACCACATGAAGAAAAATCTATTGCCATTTTCATTCCCCCTTGTATTGTTATTCTTACTGGCATCCTGTTCCAAAGACGCGCAGGAAGTCAAACTGGCCAATGGGCTGGTAAAGACCCCCAAACAAGACAGAGGATTTATTATTCTTACTGAGCAAAATGTCGATCAGAAAGCAATCTCAGAAGCCATTTCAAGCCTGGGTGTAAAGAAGTTTGTATTTAAAGAGGCGAATAAAGAATTAGGCCTTATTCGTGTACAAACTCCTGATCCTACATTCCCCGAAAAAGCCAGAAAAGTAGCCGGTGTTCAATCTGTATCTGTAGACATCGTGCAGAACTGGCGCCTGCCGGAACGTAATTTCCGTTCATCTATTCCTTATGGCTCCACTACCGCTACCAGTGGCAGTACCCATGAATTTGCAAGATCCGGTTCCAGCGCTGCGCTTACTGACAGGTATAGTTTTCTGCAGTGGGGCTTACAGGCGGTGCATGCACCCGAAGCATGGGCCAAAGGTTACAAAGGAACAGGTGTAAAAGTAGCCGTACTCGATGGCGGTTTCCTGCTGAACAACCCCGAAATCAAACCTAACATTATTCTCACCCACAGTTTCGTAGAGGGTGAAGAAGTACAATACCATGGCGAAGAAGGTTTCAGCCACGGTAGTCACGTAGCCGGCACAATCGCTGCCATAAAAGATTCCAACGGGGTAGCCGGTGTAGCACCCGAAGCTAAACTGATACTCGTAAAAGTATTGTCTGATGCCGGTACAGGTGCCTTCAGCGGCATCATAGACGGTATCTTCTATGCCACTAACCATGGTGCCAAAGTGATCAACATGAGCCTTGGCGGCGAATTACCCCTTAAGACATTCACAGATGACAACGGTACTCCCGATGATCCGTCTGATGACTACGTAGTGGAATATGACCGCGATGTAAAAGAACTGATCACAGCTATCAACAGAGCCACCCTGTATGCAACCCTGAATGGTACTACAGTGATTGCTGCTGCTGGTAATGATGGTTACAACTATGATACAGAAAAACGCTTTATCACCTACCCTGCTGCGGCATTGGGTGTACTGGCTATTTCATCATCAGGTCCGCTGGGATGGGGTATTAACCAGGATACTTCGCTGTACCTCCCTTCTATCTTTACCAACTATGGTAAGAACTTCATTCACTATGCTGCTCCGGGTGGTAACTATACCCTGCCTCCAAATACGACTATTGTGAGTGTTGGTGGTATTATCAACTACGAGTATATATTTGATTTTATATTCAATATCGGTTACTGGGATGAAGCCTCCGGAACCTACTATTATGGTTGGGCGGCTGGTACCAGTATGGCTTCGCCACATGCTGCCGCGGTAGCTGCGCTGATCTACCAGAAATATCCTTTTGCGAATCCACTGCTGGTAGACCTGGTGCTCAAAGCATCTTCTGCTGACTATGGCACACCAGGTAAGGATAAATACTTTGGTGACGGTGAAGTGAATGCCTACAAAGCCGTTAAATAACGACTAACCCCTTACACATAAAAAAAGGCTGTCTCATTATTTGAGCAGCCTTTTTTCATTCCGGAAACTTCATAAAAATCATTCCTGGCCGCCGATTTTATCTTTTACTATCAATATCAGGTAAAATATGCGCACTCATTCCGTCAATATTCCGCATCTTACAGCCTGAAATTTAAACAGGTCGAATACATGAAAAAAACAATCGTTGCTTGCTCCGTTTTATTTGCAGCTATGCTGTCAATGAAACAGGCAACAGCCCAGGAAACAGACGGTCTGCACCACATGTCCAAAGAGTATGTAGCTCCTACTGATCCACTTGTGATCAAAAAACTGGATCAATGGCAGGATCAGCGCTTTGGCTTATTTATGCACTGGGGCCCCTATACCCTTTGGGAAGAAGTTGAAAGCTGGAGCATTTGTCCTGATGACTGGGTGGTAAGAAAAGGCCCTTACTCCGCTGATTACAACGTATATCGCGAAGCCTATGAGAAACTGCCAAATGAATTCAATCCCGTAGATTTCAACCCGGAAAAGTGGGCGAAAGCCGCTAAAAATGCGGGTATGAACTATGTGGTATTTACTACCAAGCACCATGATGGTTTCTGTATGTTCGATACCAAACAAACGGACTACAAGATCACGGCGCCGAATGTACCTTTCTCAAAAAATCCAAAAGCGAATATCGCAAAGGAGATCTTTGATACCTTCCGTAAGGACAGTTTCATGATCGGCGCTTATTTTTCCAAACCAGACTGGCATAGCCAGGATTTCTGGTGGAAATACTACCCGGTAATGGGGCGTAATACCAACTACAATATCAAAATGTACCCTGAGAAATGGGCGGCATTTAAAGAATATACCTATCGCCAGATTGAGGAACTGATGACCAATTATGGTAAGATCGATATCCTTTGGCTGGATGGTGGCTGGGTAAGACCAGGTGGCAAACAGGAAATTGATATGCCTAAGATTGCTGCTATGGGTCGTAAAAATCAACCAGGCCTGATCGTGGTAGACAGAGAGGTACCGGGCGAATTTGAGAACTATGCGACACCGGAACAAACCCTGCCGGAGAAGCCACTGCCTTATCCATGGGAGACCTGTATGTCTATGGGTGATAGCTGGACGTATACACATACCGACCAGATGAAGTCTTCACTGAAACTGGTAACTACGCTGATCAAGATCGTGTCAAGAGGTGGTAACTTCCTGCTGAACATCGGACCAAGTGCAAAAGGTGACTGGACACCCCAGGCTTACGAAAGGTTGGCTGATATTGGTGCATGGATGAAGATCAATGGTGAAGGTATTCATGCTTCCCGTCCGGTAGCGCCATTCGCTGATAAGAATGTATTCTATACACAGCATAAAGACAGCACTGCTACTTACGCGTTCTATACTTCTGACAGCGATGTGGTGAAACTGCCTGAGACAGTGGCTTTTGCTATTGAGCAACCTGCGAAGGTTAAGCGTGTAACATTATTGGGTACGAAAGCGAAACTGAGCTGGAAACTGAATAATGGTAAGCTGGAGATTAAGATCCCTAAGAATCTGCAACAGCAAAGCGGGCTGAAATATGCAGCTGCATTTAAAGTAGAAGCGGAGAAGTGAATCAATGCATGGCTAATTCAATGTATGGGTTGATTTAGAAGAAATTTGATCCAATACCTGAGTGGATTCGATTCAATGTATAGGTTGATTCAGGCGCATTTCGATTCAATGAATTTTCGGATTTGATATTTAAAATTCCAGAGCCGGTCACAGCGGTTAATAAACACCTTTGTGGCCGGCTCTTCTCTTTTGCCACAACTGATCCAGCATTTCCTGCCTCACCGCCCCACTCATATACTTCTCCCCGTTTAGCACTGTACGTACCGCATATTCCATCTCCTCTTTCTTTGCACTCTTACTCAGGTACCCATCAGCGCCCGCCAATAAATAATCTATCGCAAAGGTCCTTTCATCCGCTGCGGTATAGATCATAATTTTTATCTCCGGGCATTTTTCCTTCACAGGTCGCAGCACTTCAGGGTGAAGGTCAGTAATTAACAGGTCAAAACACCGGGTGTCCAATAGGGTGAGCGCTGCCTCACAGGTATCGGCCGTTTCAATGTCTGTGGGCTGGGGCATCGTGGCGATGATCTCTTTAAGTCCATACCTGAATATGGATGGGTCTAAGGCAATCAGAATAGTTTTCATCAATAAAGACAATGATTACATCTCACAAAACTATAATATTAGATTTTCCGTATTTGTAGTAGTTCTACTACAAGCATATAGAATATCTACTATGTGACGAAGATCAGTCTCTCGGTAATTTTGTACTGCGAAATGAGATGAAGGTTACCGTTTTTGACCTATGTGAAACCGATCCTGAAGGATCCATTTTTTAACCGTTCTCCCTGTATATGGATAAAAAGATCGCGCTGTTCAGCATCATGCTGCTCTCTGCCACCCTTTCGAATGCACAATATGTTTTAAAAGAAGCAGATAAACAGGCATCCTTGTATAATTACGCTGCTGCCATTCCTTTATATAAGAAGGCTTTTAGCAAGAAAGTAACCGTTCGTGCCATCCGTGGTGTAGCTGATAGTTATCAGTTACTGAATGAATATACGGAAGCTGAGCCCTGGTATCGTAAGCTGGTGGCGCTTCCGGAGCATACTGCCAACGATGAACTACACTATGCAAAAGTGCTGATCAACAATGAAAAATATGCAGATGCCAAAGAAGCACTGAATGGCTACCTGGGTAAGCAACCAAATGATCCCCTGGCCATCAGCATGCAACAAGGTTGTGACAGCGCTGTGAAGTGGGCTGCTAAACCGGTGAAAGGTGATTTTGAAAACCTGAAAGCAATGAACACGCAGTGGTCCGATTGGGGCACAGGTTTTAGAAACGGCCGGTTCGTATTTGCATCTGATCGTCCTTATGATTCTTTGCGCCACGACAAGCTGTTTAACAATTCAAATATCAGCAGGAAGAAATATGGTTTTACCGGCCGTAGTTACCTTCATCTATACGAAAGCGATGGTTTTGACAGCAGCACAACCCGCCTGCTCTCACGCAATGTAAATGGTGATTATCACAGCGCGAAGGCAACGTATACGGCTGATGGAAATAACATGTATTATGCGGTAACAAACCTGGTGAAAAAGAAAGGTCGTTTTGCAGAGCAGTTATATACCCTGAATGTAGAACTGAAAGCATCTAAGTGGAATAATACGATTGGCAGCTGGGAGATAGATAGCTTTCCATATAACGAGATCTTTAATTATAGTGTAGGTGATCCTTTCATTACGGCCGACGGACGTACGCTGTACTTTGTAGCTGATTATGGCACACGTGGTTTAGGTGGTACGGATATTTATTATTGTACAAGAGGCAATGACGGTAAATGGGAAACCCCTGTAAACATGGGCCCATCCATCAATACAGCGGGTAGTGAGCGTACACCATTCATAGATAGTACAGGTGTATTATACTTTGCTACAGATGGCAGACCAGGTTTTGGTGGTTTGGATATCTTTGCTGCAAAGCAGAAAGATGGAAAATGGATGCCGGTAAACATGGGCGCACCTGTGAATAGTGCACAGGATGATTTTAGTCCTGCGTATAATTATACAAAGTCACTGTACTTTTCTTCTAACAGACCGGGCGGTTATGGTAATGATGATATCTACCGCTTTACACCCTGGAAGATCCTGGTGTTTAGCCTGGAAGGGAAAGCATATGACAAATCCACAAAAGCGCCACTGAGCAATGCTACAGTATCACTGGCGAACAAGGCGACAGGCAAGGTACTGACTGCAGAAACAGACGATGAAGGGAATTACAAATTTGTGCTCGATAGCTTGTCTGATTATGGTTTAAATGCAACAAGAGTTACCTACAGTCCATCTGAAAATGCATTGGTGACTACAAATGGATTGACAGAATCACAGGTATTACACCAGGATGTGTATTTACCAAAGATAGTCATCGCACAGGTGGCAGCACCTGAAAAGAAACCGCTGATCATAGCAAAAGCAAATGTAACGGGCCACAAGATCGATTTGGGTAACCGCTTCAATCCGGCAAACGTATATTTCGATCTGGGTAAATCGGCAGTAAGGCCGGATGCTGCAAAAGAGCTGAATAAGCTGATCGCGTTGATGAAGGAAAATCCAGGCTGGAAATTAGCAATGGGCTTCCATACAGATAGCCGTTCGGATGATGCTTATAACATGAAATTATCGCAGAAGAGAGCTGCGTCAGTATTACAATATTTCATATCCCAGGGTATCGCGAAAGAGCGTATGACAGCTACGGGATATGGTGAGACGAGATTAATAAACCGTTGTGCAAACGGTGTGCATTGTTCGGAACAGGAACATCAGGCCAATAGAAGGACAGAGTTTGAAGTGTTTGACAGATAAGAGAGGATGGGTGTTTAGTAAAAAGCGGTTCAATGGTTGTGCATTGAGCCGCTTCTTCCGGGACAGTATCATTTTACATTGTTTTCATTTTGCATTGTTTTATTGTTATTTCATTTTGCATTGTTTATTGTTTATTCATTTTGCATTGTTTTCCTGTTATGTGTATGCTTAGCAACATAAGTTTGCGCGCTCATCTGATATAATATGTATAAATTGGCATGGCCCTGTCTTTGTTCTCTTATTAAGTTAAAAGAACAATATGAAAGCAGCCGTATTTCACCATCCTGGTAAGATATCATTTGACACTGTAGCAGACCCAATATTAGAAAAAGACACAGACCTCATCCTCAAAGTGACCTCCACCGCCATTTGTGGCTCTGATCTGCATATTTATGACGGATTTTTTCCGCAGGGCAAAGACCTGATCATGGGGCATGAATTTATGGGTATTGTGGAAGAGACAGGTCGTGGTGTGTCTAAATTTAAGAAAGGCGATAGAATTGTTGTACCCTTCCCCATCGCCTGCGGGCAATGTTATTTCTGTACGCATGAGTTACCTACTGCCTGCGAGCATTCAAATCCTGAATATTACGGGCCTGAAGGCGATATGCTGAAAGGCAAAGGTGGCGCACTGTTCGGCTATACCGACCTCTATGGTGGCTATAGTGGCGGACAGGCGGAATATGTACGTGTACCTTATGCGGATGTAAGTCCGCGCAAGGTAGCTGACTCGCTAGCTGACGAACAGGTTTTATTCCTCACTGATATATTTCCTACAGGCTGGGCAGCGATCGACTGGGCACACCTGAAGGGTGGTGAAACCGTGGCCATATTTGGCTCCGGCCCTGTTGGACTCATGGCACAGAAAGCTGCGTGGCTACAGGGTGCAGGCAGAGTGATTGCTATCGATCCACTCAATTACAGATTAGAAAAAGCAAGGGCAGTGAACAATGTTGAAACTATTAATCCGCATGAGGTAAATGCGGTTGAACTGATCCGTGAATTAACAGGAGGACGTGGCGCTGATGTATGTGTAGATGCAGTGGGTACTGAGGCAGAACGCTCCTTTTTTGACAGGGTAAAAGCCGTCATCAATTTTGAGAAAGGCAGCATGAAAGTATTGGAGTCCTGCTTTGAAGCTGTACGAAGAGGTGGTACTGTAACAGTAGTAGGGGTGTACGGAAGTCCTTATGATAACTTCCCTGTTCACAGGATCTTCGATAAAGGTATTAAGATCCAGATGGGCCAGGCACCGGTTACGAACTACATAGATCACCTACTGAATCTGGTAGACAGCGGACAAGTAAGACTACACGATATCATTAGTCACCAGTTGCCACTGGCAGATGTTTCTCATGCATACGATATATTCAAACACAAGGAAGACGATTGTGTCAAAGTGATTCTTAAACCCTAAATATTTACTCCATGTTTTATCATGTTAAAGACCTTCAATACAATGCAAGGGTATCACGACCCGATCCTGCATTTGCCACTTTATTACTGGAACAGTTTGGTGGTGCCAATGGAGAACTGGCGGCTGCCCTCCGCTATTTCGGTCAGGCATTTGCGGCCAGAAATCCGTTTCCTGACAAGTATGATCTGCTGATGGATATCGCTACGGAAGAATTTAGCCATCTTGAAATAGTGGGTGCCACCATTCAAATGCTGCTCCAGGGGGTGAATGGAGATTTGAAGAAAGCAGCTGATGAATCTGAAATCATGCAGATGCTGGATGGCAGAAAGGCAAAGGAAGAAATTATTCATAAATCCATGATAGCGCCGCAATTCCTGACATCTTCAGGGGGTGGTCCTGCTTATACGAATAGTCAGGGTGTACCCTGGTCGGCTGCTTACATCAATGGTGATTGTAATGGAGACCTTACGGTAGATCTGCGCTCTGATATAGCAGCAGAATCCAGGGCCAAGGTTACTTACGAATACCTCCTGCAGTTTACCGACGATCCATATGTAAAGGATACGCTGAACTTTCTCATGACGCGTGAGGTAGCGCATTTCCAGATGTTTGAGGCGGCCCTCGATACGATCCAGCCGAACTTCCCTCCTGCTGTATTGCAGTCCGATCCGCGCTATAGCAATTTGTATTTCAACATGAGTAGTGGTTCGGATATCAGGGGCCCATGGAATGAGGGAGAGTCTTCACAGTTAGGTGAAACCTGGCAGTTTATTGAAGATCCGGTAAGCTATGTATTGAAAACTAATGGCCTGACAGATATAGCACCTACCGGCACTGCAAGAACACTACAAGGTGTAGATGAAATTGATCATGGCATGAGTGCACAGCGGAGTGAAGAAATTAATATGGCAGTACCTATTGGCGAACAGGTTTGGAGCCAGTCAGCAAAAGAGCAGGAACTTGAAAATGGAAGCAAACGCAGAAGTAAAAAATAGCACTGCCCTGGAAGTAGTGTGTTATACTGACCCACTTTGTTGCTGGAGCTGGGCATTTGAGCCCGTGCTCCGGCAACTGAGAGAAGCGTATATGATAACCATTCGTTATTGTATGGGAGGCATGTTATCCAGCTGGAAGAATTACCATGATGCAGTGCAGGCAGTTTCACGTCCATTGCAAATGGGGCCGGTATGGATGCAGGCGCGTCAAATGACGGGAGCTGTCATTGATGATAAGATATGGTTCAGAGATCCGCCGGGATCGTCTTATCCTGCCTGTGTAGCAGTGAAAACAGCAGGATTGCAGTCGCATGAAATGGAGGAGCGATACCTGTATTTATTATGGGAAGCCGTGATGGTAAAAGGAAAAAATATCGCAAAGAAAGAAGTGTTGCTTGAAATAGCAGCCGCGCTTGAGACTGAGTTTCCGGGAAGCTTTTCTGCAGAACGGTTTGACATCCAGCTGGGCTGCAAAGCTACTGTCGATGCATTCAGATCTGATTTGCAGG
>Ga0209436_100917_pt1 | contig 11646 bp, 19 predicted proteins | sample AraplaF_Cvi_mTSA_FD_184263 | JGI IMG/M metagenome (GOLD analysis project Ga0209436, IMG submission 184263) | Arabidopsis root microbial communities from the University of North Carolina, USA - plate scrape MF_Cvi_mTSA (SPAdes) (version 2) | ecosystem: Host-associated > Plants > Roots > Endosphere...
AATATCGGGCAATCGGTCCTTGACCGTTGGGGCCTCAGCCTCTGCTCGGGAGACCGGGATTGGTCTTCCCTCAACAACTCGGTTTGCATGGTTTCCTCCAGAAACGAAAAAGGGGAGTTGGGTATTGCCCCATCTCCCCTTTGAAGTCTGGCTTGGAACCATCAGGTGCGTCAGCCGGGTCGATGAGACGCCGGCTGTTTTAGAGCGCTACCGGCTTATTCCGCTGCTTCGGCTTTCGGCATTACAGACACGTACACGCGGCCATTGGCCTTCGTACGGAAGTCCACGTTGCCGGCCGTAAGTGCAAAAATCGTGTGGTCCTTACCGAGGCCGACATTGGCGCCCGGATGCCACTTCGTGCCGCGCTGGCGCACGATGATGTTGCCTGCAACGACGTTTTCGCCGCCGAACTTCTTCACGCCAAGGCGCTTGGACTCAGAATCGCGACCGTTACGCGACGAACCGCCAGCTTTTTTGTGTGCCATTGGTGTTCTCCTTTAAACCTTAGATCCCTGAACTCAGTTTGCAGCGGCTTCAGCGGCGGCTTCGGTCTTTTTCGAAGCCTTCTTCGCCTTGCCACCAGCAGCAGCGATGTCCAGGATGCGGACGGTCGTCTGGTGCTGGCGGTGACCGCGCGAACGCTTGGAGTTCTGGCGGCGACGCTTCTTGAAGGCGATGACCTTCTTGGCGCGGCCCTGTTCCACAACTTCAGCGCTGACAACGGCGCCTTCGACAAACGGAGCACCGATGGTTGCATCGGCGCCAACGCCGACCATCAGGATCTCGGTGAATTCGATCTTGTCGCCTGCAACGCCTTCCAGCTTTTCGATGGTGAGGACGTCGTTGGCGGCCACGCGGTACTGCTTACCGCCGGTCTTGATGACTGCGAACATTTTTTATCCTTTCATGTTCGATCCGGCTCTCTGCCCGAGGACAAGGCCGTCTTTTTGTCAGTCGACAGTTGAGTGGAATGCCCAAAAGGATATCCACCGGTGAAAGGGCGCAAATCACACCCGATGCGGAATGGCCAGGCCACACCACTTCATTGCGCGGATTACAAGGAATCGCGCGTGTGTGTCAAGGCGAAAGCAACGGGGCCGTTACATATTCTTCAAACAGGCCCTTGCCAGCACCCGAATCTGCCGCTATGAACCCGACCGCGCTAACCAAGCGCCGACCAGCAAAGCGGAGAGGTGGCTGAGTGGTCGAAAGCACCGCACTCGAAATGCGGCGTACGGGCAACCGTACCGTGGGTTCGAATCCCACCCTCTCCGCCATTTATTCATCTATCCACTTGATTTTGCTGATAAAAGAGAAACGACCGCATCACTACGGCCGCTTCTACGTACAAGCTATATTTCGCTCACTTGTCGCCGTATGCAACCACGAGCAATGGGCAGGTGTTCGCGCTGCCCTTCCGGATCTCCCACCCACCGATTCCCGGCAACGCCGCATTGGCCGCGGCCTGGAGTTCTTCGATGGCAGCCTGCAGGCGTTCCTCCGGGCTATGGACCGGCGGAGCAGCAGCAACGACCGCCGAGGGAATGGAACTAGCGGCGAGACCGCCGAGCATGGTTCTCCGTGTGATCTGGGTCATTGCGGTGACTCCCCTTTGTATGCGGAATAGAAGGCAGACTTCAGAGCGTTGGCGCGAGACGCAACGTCGACCCAGGCAAAAGAAATCTTGTCCATGTCGTATTCGCTAACGCGGATGATGCCGTCCCGTTTGTCGTCGCAGAGAACTTCGTTCAGTAGATCGGCCAGGATCTTAGACATTGAGGCTAGATCGGAAACCTGCGCTTCAAGCGCCCGCATCGCACTCGCGACGGCGCTGTCATCGGGTTTCTGCGGCAATGCTTCGCCGTTTGCTGGCATGCACTTATTCAGCATTGGTCTCGTCCCTATTGAGTTGAAATTACATTTCTGATATAACCTTGCACAAAATCAAGGTCAACACTTTTGATGTAAGGTTGCAAGTTTGCTTATCACTTCGGAACAATGCCGCGCGGGTCGTGCCATTCTGGGATGGTCTCAAGATCAACTCGCCAGCGCGTCGAAGGTCGCAAAGGCAACCATTGCCAATTTCGAGGCGGGGAAACGCACTCCCTACGATCGGACGCTGCAGGACATGCGGGCAGCCATGGAGTCATCTGGCGTCATCTTCCAGGCTGACGGCGAGATGGTCGAGGGCGGGCCGGGTGTAAGGCTTGGGAAATTGAAGGGAGCGGACGAATGATTATGTTGCGGGCACTAATTTTGAAAGTGCGTCTAGCGTTGCGGAAGTTGCGCTTGAGAATGAGCCGCGGCGACTGAGCGGTACCGAAACCCTGCTCGACTTTTGCGGGAAAACAATCAATCATGCGCCCTCTAACTGAGGGCGGAACATGCCGTTTGTCGAGGCCGATCCCAAGACGGAGTACCAAGAGTTCAAGCTCTCAGACGGTACGACGTTCAAGCTGCCCAAGTCCCCGGCGCAAAACCTCACCAACATTCAGGATGATGCTTTGGAGCGCGCTCTTTATCTGCAGAAGCAGAGAGAGCAACACCAGGCGGATCAACTGGGAATTGCGCTGCTCGGGCTGTTGCTGGTTGCTACCGTCGCGATCATCTACACGAAGCGCCGCGCGATCATCTCCGCTTCGGAGAACGCAATGATTTCAACTCTAGCCGGCGGCGTTAAGGCGAAGCGACGAGCGCAGGCTTACGGGGATCGGATAAAGACGAAGGTCGTCGAACGAGCCGACGGCGCCACGCACCCGACGCCGCCAGTGGAATGATGGCTCTGATTACCAGATCCCGCCGTCTTTCTTTTCACGATTCCAATATTTTACGTCCTCGCGTCGTCCGGTGATCACCGTTTCTCGCTTACGTGATCGTTTCATAAACCCAGGGCTGGCGACCTCTCTCATTGAGTTGAGAATGAGATAATCCAGCGCCGGACGGACGTAGAACAGGTTGATGTAGGGAGTATTCCACAGTCCGAAGTTCAGATAGTCGGCCAGCCTAACTTTCTCGTCTTCGCTCAAAGCTGCATCGCGAGCCTTCAAGCCAAGCTCGAGGAAATCGGCTATCGCCTCCCCCGCCGGGCCGACCATTGTTTCCGTAAGGCCGGCAGAAAACCTGTTCACCTTGGCCATGCTTATTCTCCTTCTCCGGGCGGTCGCCATTCGGGGTTTACGGGGGCGTATGCCCCACCGTCGGAAAGGAAGAGCCCCAACAGATCCTTTGCCGCGTTGTCCTCGTCACTCATTTTCGAATCGGTGTTCGCCGGCGGTTGCCCCCCAATGACCAGGTGCATGGCCTCGAGCGCGCTCGCAGGGACTGGCGCAATCGTGGGCGGGTTAAGTTGCCCCACCAAATAGATCGTCTCGCCGTCGATCGACGTGTGAGAGCCGAGAAAGATCTTGGCGACGCCGAGAAGGTCGTCGACGGTCAGCGACCGAACGAAACTGGCGAATGGGCCATGGCGCTTAAGCGCTACGGCAACGACGTCGCCAACATAGATTTCCGCCCGCGGATCTACCTTCATAAAGCTACCGTTAGGGACCAGCCCTCCGAGGCAATTGCCCCAGGTCATAAACTCGTATGTGCTCATTGGTTTGCCTCTTTTGCCGCGCGCATGAACCGTCGTGCCGCGCTGTAGGAGATCCCGCTTTTGTCTTCGATCCATGGCCCGAAATGCCCCTTGGGAAGCTTGGCCTTGATCTCAAGGAGTTCGCGGCCGAGTTCGATCATTCGTTCCTCGGGGACGCGCTCATTCTTGCGGGGAATCCGTCGGTGAGCATCTTCTGGCCGGACGGCGGGAATGGGCGGCTCCGTCAGCTTGTAGTAGGCCGCAATCGCTTCCTGCTGTTTCTCGATCGAGAGCCGCTTGAATTGCCTGATCGTCATACCGAGTCCGAAGGCGGCCGGTGCAATGGCCTTGTTGTGGCCGGGGGCCATGGCCCTGATACGGTCGTACTGCCACATGTTCGGTAGGCGCATGGTCCCGACGTCTTCGATCTCGATTTCATCAGTCATCGGGCACCCTCCGCGACAAATCGCAAGACTGCTTTTGTTTCGAGATCAGAAAGCGCACCGAACCAGGCCTTGAAATCTTCCATGGCGTCGTCTCCGATCTGCTGTTTCAGCATGTCGACGCGCTTCCAGATTGTGGCGATGCGCTCGGGTGCCCAACTGCCCCACTCGGAAATCAGCTCTTTGCCGATCGGGCCGCCCCTTTTGAACTCGGCGATCATCTCGCCTGTCGCCGGCTGCACAAAGCTCGGGAGCCCCATCGAGAGCGCCTCATAGATCTGGTATCGGGTGCCCTCATCCATCGAACGGTCGAACCGCTCCATGAACGCTTGCTGATGACGTGCCGAGCCGAGTCCCTTGACGAAGCCGCCGACCTGGCTTTGGAGTCGCTGTAGCTGCATCTTGAAGCCGCCGCATCTATCCCATCCCCGCACGAGTTCCCTGCCCTCTGGGGTTACGGAGAGAAGCGATCGGCTTGTGTCCGGGTCCATGGGGTCGGTCGGCGTCGTTTCGCCCATCTCCGCCCTTAAAATCTGCAGCATCTCGCGATCGAGGCCTTCCCCGAAATAACGATCGATGTCGGTATCTCGGATCTTCTCGATCTCAGCCTTGCGAGCCGGGTCATAGGCTACCGAAAAGTCTTGGTGATCCCAGGACGGCATATCATCTGAGCCACCGGCCGGCGGTTGATTGGACGTGGTGACGAGATCGTTCGACATTGTTCTCCATTCCCGTTCAAAGAGAATGGCCCCGGACGCGAGGCAAACGCCCGGGGCCGAATGGCTTACACAATGCCCTGGCGGGGATACATCGCCACCAAAGCTCGCTCAGCCAATGCTGCGTTGGGGAAAGTGTTCGTCGCGACGAAGCCGTCTCGGAGCCGGACAACGACGTAACCGGCGCCGGTCCATGTGACCTGATATGTGCCGTCGCCAAAGAGTTTCTCGACGCGATCGGGCATGACCGTGATGCGGGGTTTAGCAAGGATGACAGTCGTGCCGTCGGCGTGACCGACAAGGGTCTCTGCCACCCACGTTTCGTCATAGGCGACGAGCATCAATCGGTCGAGCTTGCGAAGCGCTTTGGTTTGGGACCGCTGGACGTGCTTCCACATCTCCGGCTCTTTGAGATCGTCGGCGATGGTGCCATGCGGCAGACGCACAAAGATGTCGCGGAACTTGAAGCCGTCGTGGTTGATGGTGACGAGGTTCGGGTCGACCTTCGGCGTCTGGCGAAGGCGGTTCTCGGGCTCAATCATTGCTGACTTGGTCATTGGTTTTCTCCTGTGGCGAGAGCGGCCTCAAATGCCGCGGCTGTTTTCTTGCGTTCAGACTCTTTCCAGGAGTCCGCCTTCATCGTCCCATCCGGGAGAAAATTGCCCCCTGCGTCGGGAATCTCGATATTCCCGAACTTCCGGCCACAGGCGGGCTGCAGGATGTTTGCCAGGCGGAACGAGGCGCGAAGCTTCACCTCGGGCTGCATAAGGCACATTGGCGCCGTAAAGCCCAATTTCATCATGAGCTTAGAAGCTTCGTCGCTGGTCGAGAGGATGCGCCCGAGAGCCGATGCGAGAGCGTGGCAAGCATCCTCGGCCTGCTGGATGGCGGATTCGCGCGACTTACGGACCTTCGCAAGCTCGGCCTGGGCGCGCTTGCGCCGCTGCTCATCCTCTGCCAGGAGGCGCTGGCGGGCTTTGCGTTCTTCCGCGGCCTCTGCTGCGTCAATTGCGTCGAGTTCATCCTCGGCGTCCCTGATGCTCTGGCTATCGAATGCGACACCCTCGACGAGAGCAGCCCCGCGCTTCTCCTTGAGATCCGCGATGCGGCCAAGGACTTCCGAGCGGCGAGCCGACCAGGCGGCGATGTGATTTTCGTTCTCGATCAGTTCGGTCATGCCGGGGCCTTTCTGACGTAAGCAAAGATGGTATGCGAAGCCATATCGATCGCGCCCGCGGTTGGGTTGAAGTAGACGACGGTGACGGTGTTGTTGGACGAGATGTAACCGCTCACGATCAGGCCCCCGGTGCTGATGCTTGGCGCCACCTGCACCATATCGCCGACCGCGAGACGGGCCCCGGTAACAGTGACGGTTGTCGACACGGAAGCGCCTGCCGCGATGCTCGCTGGGTCGTAGGTGGCCGAACCGCTGATGAGGCCGTCGCGGTGCACGACCGCGTTGTTTGTCGTGCCGGCAAGCCCTGGCGACCGATTGACGTGGAGAGCGTCGACGTCAAACGTGACGCTATCCGTCCTGAAGTCATATTGGCCGCCGTCCAAGGTCGTCGTGCGAGTGCAGTTCTCGAGGACAAGCGCTTTCTTGCCGGCGGTCAGACTCTCGAACTGGAACGTGTGCACCCCCTGGCCCGCCTCGGGGGCGAAGGTGCAATCCCTGGCGCTCAGGGTGCAGGTTCCCGTCATGTAGACGAGAGCCGTCGTCCCGCTTCCAAAATACCCGCGGAGCGACAGGTTCGCATTGCTGGCATAGACATTGTAGACGGGGCGGTTTGTCGTAACGCCGTCGACGAGCGAGCCCCCCTCGATCAAGACAGAGATTGGCAGCGAGGTCGACGCGCCGAGGATTTGGACAACGTACTTCTGGGCGTGAGCGGCGTCGAAATCCTTTACCCAGAGGTTTCTTGCAACGTTGTTGGCAAGGATGACCTGGTTGGTCTTGAGCCACGTGCCCCTCGCAGGATCGCCGACCACTCCACCTTCGTAACTGACGCAAATGTTGACCTTCTCGAAGGTGTTGTTCTCGAAGAGCGTGTTGGAGCCGGAGCTTCGGATGCCGACGTTGACGATGTCCTTGAAGTAGCATCCACGGACGATCAACTGGTTGAAGCGGAAGCTTCGCGCTTCGCAGAAGTCGATGCCGTTGCTGTCATCGACGTAGTCGAATTCGCAGTTTTCGATCAGCGCGCCATCCGATTCCCAGTTCACCGGCCCCTTGGTGAAGAACCAGAACCGGCAACTCCTCATCATGAACGAGGGATGACAGTTGAAGATGTTGAGCGCCGAGCTGGACCATTTGGTCGACGGGCTCGTATCTCGGGATTTGGTGAAGTAGCTGCGCTCGATCCGGCCCTTCGTCCTCTGGTCGTCAGCTTGAATCTGCAGCATTTCGCCGGGAGACGAGCGGAACTGGCAATTATCCAGCCATACCTCGTCGGCATTGTAGACGAGAACCTCCATATTCCGGTAATCGAGCAGCAAGGTCGGGGCCGAGATCCCCGAGCCGGCCGTGTAGCGCCGGTTGGCGCCCCGCGTCATGGTGAAATTCTCGAAGCGGATGATGCAATCCCCGGCTGCCGCAGCGCCGCGGAAATCGATGATGGGCGTGCCGCCAGCCATCGCGAATGCATGATCAGACTGCCCGTTGAGCGTCAGGTTGCTGAGTGTCACAGATGGGGCGTCAGCGGCCTCTGAGAAGAAAACGTTCTTCGTCCAATAGATCGGGGTGCCAAGTGTCGAATGGGTGCCCCATGCCCCGAAGTCGCCAAGGATCGTCGCCCCGCCAAGGTTGATCTCGATATCGTCGGAGATCTGGACCTCGACAAGCTTGAACTGCTTCGTCGCGTTCGTGCAGATGATCTTGCCGAAGCCGAGAAACTCCGTCGCCACGAGTGCGCTCGAGAACAGCTCGCTTTCGTCGCTGCCGTCGCCCCTGAGGCCGTATTTCAATAGATCGATAGACCCGTTCCACACGGTCTCCCACCATGCGCCGTCCGCGCTCTGGTTCTGCCAGTCCTGGACCGGCGACGGCGTGGAGATCCGCTTTTTGACGTGGCCGCCCCCATCGCCGATCGCATAGTAACCGGCCGTCTCCACCACCATAACCGGGGCCGGGATACGTGCGCTTTCGAAGTCAGCCTCGGTCTCAAAGACAGCGCCGGCGAATGCAGGCATCGAAACAGTGAAGGAAATTGACGAGGTACCGACCACGACGGGGTTACTGGACTCGACCTCGAAGACCCATCCGGCCTGGATTGTACCGTCTGTGACGAGAACCAGGGTTCCCTTGACCACGTCGCGGGTCTTGTTGAAGTCCTTGGCCCGCCGCCAGGGGCCTGTATCTACAACGTAAATCCCGTTCTCTGACGCGGAGGTCTGGTCTTTGACCAACACCCGATCGCCGGCAGCCAGGGAGACGCCGTCCACGGTCTGAAGGCCGGACAGGCTGATGTTCGCAGTGGTTGCGACACGGCAGGGGCCCTTCACGGCCACCGAGGACGCAAGGCCGTCGGTTCTATCGATAGCAATGGAGTTCATGCCCGCACCTCCTCAAGGCCCAGCGCATCGAGGGCCTTGTTCATCAAGCGCCGCATCAGCTCCGCTTCCAGCGCTGCAGCCGCCCGATCAAGCAGGAAGGCGTTGCCATCCGCATCTTGGCCGATGACGCCGAGCGCAATGGCGTCCAGGCCATGGTCAGCAAAGACGCGCTGGATCTGCCTTGGGTTGGGACCAAGCACCGGCCGGCCATCATCCTGGTCTCTGATCCAGTCGACGGAGCCCCACGCCCGCAGGATGTTGTCGATTGTCGTGGTCATTACCGCGCGGCTCCTTTTTGAGGTAGGCGACGATGCTTCATGCTCGCGTGACCGAGGTTCACGACAGGCCGCGATCCATGGCCGGACATTGCTTCGTGTCGTCTTGTGGAAGGGACGCTCACCAGCGCGCCGAGGGCAGCGTTTGCGAGGTCATCAGAGGCGCCGCGCATGTGGTCGATCGAATCCCGACCTGTGCGGCTCGTACGTCGCTCGAGCTGCGAGATCTGACCAACGAGACGAGTGCTATCGAGCAGCATTACGGTCGAGGCCATCAGCGACGGCAGGGCGTCGAGATAGATTTCCGATCGGCTGCGCTCACTCGGGACATAGCGAATGCCATGCTGACGGAATGCGTCCGACACCCACGCGCCGGCATATCGGTCGCCAGTAACCGTCGTGACGCGGTATGAAGCCAAAAGCCCAACGAATTCAGAGACAACGTCAGCCGGGGCGAAGGGCGGAATGACCTCTCGGATGCAGTCGAGAACCGCCATATCGCCCTCTCGGTGAGCAATGCCGAGCGTCATCGAGTCGTGAACGCCACCGGACGGATCGCAGAAGGCGTAATATCGGGTGGTACGGATCGGGGGACGCTCACGGACATTCACATCGACACAGCGCTCCACGACGCTCCGCTCCACGAATGTCGACAGGTCGCCGCGGAACTGCGCATCCCACTCGGCCTTCGCGGATTCCGGATCATCTTCAAAGGCTTGGTCGATAATGCTCGTGTCGAGTGTCGGGTTGAAAACCTTCGTGCCGGCCTGGACGACGAGAACCTCGCCGTCGCCGCGGCCAAAGCTGGTCTGATGCTTCTGGAACAACAGGCCGCGCTGTGCATAGGGCGAACTGATCCCGATGAGCATTCCCTTGGTGGTGGCCAGTGCGGGCAATACGGCGCGGTAGGTCTCGACGTCCGGCAATGACGTGCTCTCATCCCGCCAGAAGCCCACTTCATCGAAGATGGCAGCAAGCAGGGTCCGACCGCGGACGGTGCGGTAGTTGTTCGTGTGAACGGCGATAGCGATGTTACCGGCAAGGCGGATCTCGTCCGACGACACACTGACGATCATCTGCCGCAGGATCGGGCTGCTCTCGAAGAAGGCGCGGACGTAGTTGAAGACCGACGCCGCCTGGATGCGGGATGCAGCAAGAACGAGGATCGTGCCGACCTCACCGGGGGCAAGGCTACCCTTGTGATCGGTGAAGGCAGCGATATACGAGGCCAGAGCAGCCGCTATGCGCGACTTGCCAGACCGACGGCCGATGATGGCCCACAGTTCACGGACACGACGCTTCGGGGGCTCTCGGCTACCTGATACCGCCTGGAAGGCAGAAAGCTCGCTCTCCGTGAGTTCTAGGCCGAAAGCGGCGCGAAGAATGGCGATCCAAGTCTGCCAGCTACCAACGGGGCCGAGGGCAGCGCCGAGGAGCTTGCTGTCGACCAACGCCTGATCGATCGTGATGGACTGCAGCGGCCGCTTCATCGCGTGGCCTCGCTGTAGTTGTCGGTGAGATAGCGCTCAAGGCTGGGCGTGATGTCCTTCGCCTTGCGCCCGAGGCCAATGTCCGCCAGCAGGCGACGCAGAGCGTTTGTGGCGGTCGTAAACTCGGCAATGTCGATGTCTTTACCGTTGGCCATAGCGGCCTCTTGCTCCTCGCACCAGACGGCCAGGGTCGACGCGCGGCGGCAGATGATCATCTGAGCTTCTGAAGGGTCGCCGCCCATGTCGGAGACCAACTGCGCGAGGATTTCCTTGAGGCGCCGGACCGCGACGGAGCGGCCGTCCACATTGGCAAGGAGCGCGCGACCATTGCCGACACGCGATCTACCCTGCGGCTTTGACTTGGCTACCTGGGCTCTTTGTGCGGGCAACGTAATCCCCTCGAAATGGGTCGAAATCACGAAGCCTTTGTACGTCTATTTGTACGTAGAAAGCAATAGCGGCAATATTATGCAACAATATCAATGCAATGATGCGGACATACTCTCCGCCGAACGCCATGAGGTAGTGGGTTTTTCATGAGAGAAGGGCTGCCGAATCGAGCGTGGGGGATTTGAGGCCGACAGAGAAAAAATCGGCCTCGGGATACAGTTATTCCGTCGTCCCCGGTAAATCTGACCACAATAGCTCTCCGCGCATCATCTTCTCTGACAGGTCATCATAGTCGCCAGGAAACACGCCTCGCCTTTCGAGGAATGCAATCGCGTCCTCTTCACAATCCGCAATTGGAACCTTTGCTCTCGCGTGCGTATACGTCCCCCTTTCATTTTCCAGAGCCCACGTATCTGCCGTTGAGTGTGCCGTTGATGATGATTGTTTTTGTGAATCTGATTGTGGATGTGATTGTGATTGCTTAGGCCAGGCTTTCTGTTCGCTTAAAGCCGAATTAAAGCCAGGCTTTTCGTCGGCTTTTTCTTGCTTGCGTGGGCGACCACCTTTTTTGCCGTTCTCAGACAGGCTCTTGTGCTTCTCCTCCGCTTCTGTCCGCCGCAGCTCAAGGCGTGGCAGGCGCCATCCATCCGCGAACAGGGGGGCGATTGCCTTTCCAACGGATGACCACCGATCAGCCTCAACCCTGGCTACGCGCGCGATCCGGCTTTCATCCTCCGGCAATCGGCCGTGTTGCCAGAGGTACATTTGCAGGGAGATGTAAGCGCCGAACTCCTCGGCGCTCAGATGTGATGTGGTGGCGAGTTCATCGCCAATGTAGAGGGGCATCCAGTGAAGGTGGCTCATCGCCGCGCCTCCATTCGCTCCGGAAGTTGTTCGAAGATCGCAAGCGTGGCGCCATCGCTCACCAAGGCACGGACATGACGCAAGAGCGCCTCACGGGTCCGGTTGTACTTCCGACCCTCCCACCTCGGCTGTCCGTGCCTTGTTCCGCAGCGCTTCTGCAGAATCCATTGGATCGCGTCTCGGCATTCAATGACGCGCCAGTAGTCGTTGAGCTTGGCGACGATCGCGCGGTAATCGTCCGCTTCCTCCCGCCGGCTCATGCCTCACCCCCAATGCCAGCCAGGAGGCAGACAGTGCGGGCGCGAGCAATGGTGATCCCATGGCGCCGTGCGATCACCATTG
>Ga0209436_100923_pt1 | contig 11610 bp, 16 predicted proteins | sample AraplaF_Cvi_mTSA_FD_184263 | JGI IMG/M metagenome (GOLD analysis project Ga0209436, IMG submission 184263) | Arabidopsis root microbial communities from the University of North Carolina, USA - plate scrape MF_Cvi_mTSA (SPAdes) (version 2) | ecosystem: Host-associated > Plants > Roots > Endosphere...
CTGCCGTGCTCCAGCGGTGCCGACTTTCGCGCCCGGCGAGGACTTCCATCTTAAAGTTGCTACTAGTCATATTACCAACATTACTCCTACCCACTTAGCTAAGTAGGGGGGGCATGTCCGGACCTTTCGGGGGCTAATTCAGGTGGCAACCAACGCGATCAGTTTATCCGGCGGGCGGAATTTGCCTGGCTTGATACCGAGCGGCGCCAAAGCGTCGAGCATCTCGAGTTTTTCGGTAGGGTCAGCGCGCAGGTAGATCTCCGTGCTTTGGAGAGTGGCGCGACCGAGCCACAGTGCTACTTTGCGAATGTCGCGCGTAGCCTCAAGCATGTGCATGGCGCAGCTTTGGCGCAGTACATGAGGCGATATCGACTTCGTCGCCAGCGTGGCGACGCTTGCGGCGGCGGCGTGCTTTTCGAGGATGTATTAAAAGCCGGAGCGCGTCATCATCCGGCCAGCGTTGTTCAGGAAGAGCGCCGTGTCGCCATCCTTGGGGGTAACCGCGATCCAGGCGCGGATCGTGGCAACGGTCTCCTGCCAGAGGGGCAGCAGGCGCTCTGCCTTCGCCGGACGCTGACGCGAAGTTGACCCATGACGGCCTGTTGCTTGGCGGTGGTGAGGGAAATCTATATCAAAAACTGATCCTAATAATTGTAAGTTAAACTGATTGAACGCGCACTTAATTTTGCCGACGCATGAGCGCCATAGCCCAAATGGGTGAGGCTCAAGGTTGTAGTTCAGGGAGTGCGAGTCGGCCTTTGACCACGCGCGGATAAAGAGGATCGCCCGCTCGGCAGGCAAATCTGCTAACGGCGAGTCTGCGTCTGCAGACGGCGTCGGATCGTAAATCGCAATTGTACTATTAATCTTGAAGCGGTTGGCTGGATCGGCCATAAAGTTCGCGTCTGTGAAGTCGAACGCTCAGGCAGAAGGCCCTGGATTATTACGAGGAGAATCCAGGGCTTTTTTGCAACGAGTTTCGACTACCGCCAGATTCTGGAGGTTTTCAGCGCTCGGCGCTCATCAGGAGAAAGCGGCATCGGCAACGCATCAAAGTCGATGCCGCCTTTATATTTGTACGCGGCTGCCGAAGTGTCCTTCAAGCCAGGCAAGGAGGGCGAAGCTCTCCGGGCGCTCGGTGACGAAGTCGTGTTGGAACTTGAGATCAGCGAAGCGGGCTGCCGAGAACTCTTTCGGCTTCTCCTTGAGGTAAACCAAAGCATCCATGAGGATGACGACCGTCTGTCCCGGTATCCAACTGGGGCCGAAGATCTTCAGGCATCTCGTGAAGCGGTGCGGGAACTTCGTGGCGTCGTCGACATAGACCGAGATCGGCTCGCCGGTCCATTTGGTCGTTTCGTCGAGCATCCCCTTTTGAAAGACGAGATCCCCAGAGTAGGCGGAGAGGGCCCTAGAGACCCAGCGCAGGGTATCGCCACCAGGGGCGATCTCAACGCCCTGCTTGGCGGCCTTGGTCGATCCTTCCGAGGACATCTCGAACTTGTCGAAGCAGTGAATCTTGATCCCGTCCTTGCTTGGCCGGACGTAGAGCCCCTTCGCCAACTGCTCGGTACCGGCGCCAAGCCACGTTCCGAGTTCGACGACCTTTGTTCCAGCTCGCGCGTTCAGGACTTGTAACTTTAGGAAGTCGCCAATGCGTCGGCCGCCCATCTCAGGGATCGACCTCGACGGTGCAAACGGCTACCAATGCTGCCGGATGGCTCTCTTGAGCCTATCGAGTTTAGGGCCGATCAAATTCATGTCGCGCTCCACCTTTGGAATGCATGGAAACCATCACTAAACTATAAGGTGAGAATACAGCAGCAAAAAAAGGCCAACCAAATACGTTGCTGCGGCTAGAGGGCCGCTGTCTAGCTATCCAGGCGAACGCCCACAGGAATGCTGTGACACTCCATTAGCGCCGGGGCAGGAGCCACCGCTCGCTTTTCGTCACGCATGGAGCATCCGCCGCCTGCTGTGTCACTTTGATACCTGGCGGCCTCGGCTGAAGGACGCGACTACTTGCCGCGGCACTCATCACCAGTCGCCCGTCGCAGTGTTCCCTTCAATCACGTTGCTAGGATCGTCGTTGCGGATCAGGCTTTCTGAACCGCCTTCGAGCCTGTTTTTGCGCACCACGTTATTCTGGGCGAAATCGAGGTTGCTGGCGCTGCTACCGAACGCGTATGCCGGATCCTTGAAGCAATAGCTCCTGTCGCCGTTGCGCGAATTCAGCCAGACTGCCGGCTGCGCGAGGAATGACGACGTGTAGCGGAAGGTGTTGCCGGTGATCTGATTGTATTGCGGCTTCTGGTGGCGGATCACGCCGCCTTCGCCACAGTTCCGGTACAGGAATACGCCGCCGTTTTCAGCGTGCTGGAACGTGTTACCGATAATCCTGTTGTTCGCCGATCCGTCGATGGCGATCATTTCGCGCTTTTCGGTGGTGATCCCGAAGACGTTGTTGCTGATTGTGTTGTTGGCGGACTCTGCGTCCAGATAGATGGCGACCGAGGTCGACTTACCGTTGATCCGCGAGTTGACGAGTGCAGCATTGGTCACCCCGGGCCCGACATAGAACGGAATGCCACCAGGGGCAGTGAAGGTGACGTTCTCTAGGCGCACGTTCCTGGGACCCGATGCCTGAGCAAAGGCGGTATGGTTCGGATCGCGCGAAGAGGCCTTCATCGTCGCGCCGTCGGCGTTCTCACCAAGACCGTAGATTCGAACGAAACCGTTGATCTTGCAGTTTCGGATGGTGATGTTGGACGGGGCATCCCAAGGCCCCGAAGCTGTCTCTTTCGAGCGAACGACTATCGCCGTTTTCTGTTTTCTGCCCTCGCCGGCACTTACGTCTATTGTGGCTCCGTTACAGTCGAGTATCGTTCCGGATGCGCCGCTTCCTTCCAGGACGAGAGGGTGGTTGATGACGTCGGCCGATGACAGCCGAAGACTGCAGTCAAGCGCAGTTGGATTCGTACCGAGCGCCAATAACTTGGTGCGAACGTCCAAAGCACAGGCGGGCGCTTGATTGACATTCTCGACGGGTGTCGTTTCCGGAATGGTTGGCTGGGTGGAAGGAACAGTGGGCTGGTTTTTGGGGGCGGAGAGTTGCGGCGTTGCGCGTAGGGCAGCGTCCGCCACAAGCGCGAGATCACTTTGGCAACCGCTCAATACCAAGCTTAGCGCAATCGAGAGTATCGACTTTGTGGGGTGCATCTTCAGCTCCAGGCATCGTCCATACGATCTGGATATGGGCTTATGCTTAACCGTTTCTGAAGAAGCGCGCCCATCATCTTTTACAAGGAATCAAATGACCATGACGGCCACGTCATCTCGTCGGCGGCAGTAGGTCCGCAGCAAAACCACAACCACAAGGGAGACACCAATGGATCGTGATCTGAACCCTTCAAACTGGACCAGTTTTGGCTAGAGTTTTCCGGTGTCTATTCCTGGCTGGGAAAGGAACGGAAGACGATGAAGGCATCGCAGTTTTCGGACGCCCAGAAGGCGTTCATCCTGAAGCAGGGTGATGAAGGTGTGCCGGTTGCTGAGATCTGCCGGAAGGCAGGGATCAGCCAGGCGACCTATTTCAACTGGAAGAAAAAATACGCCGGCATGTTGCCGCCGGAGATGAGGAAGCTGAAGCAGCTCGAGGACGAGAATGCGCGGCTGAAGAAGATCGTCGCGGACCTGACGCTGGACCGCGAGATGTTGCAGGATGTCATCCGCCGAAAGCTCTGAGGCCTGCTCGCAAGCGTGAGGTGGTGAAGGGCATGTGCCGGGATTGGATGATCTCGATCCGGCGTGCCTGTGGAGCGTTGAACTTCGATCGGTCGACCTACCACTACACCTCTCGCCGTGCCGATCAGGCCGGCCTGGAACGTCGTATTCGGGAGATCTGTGAGACCCGTGTGCGCTATGGCTATCGACGCGTGCATGTGCTCCTGGAACGCGAAGGCTGGGGCACCAACATCAAGCGAACCTATCGCATTTACAGAGACTTGGGTCTGCAATTGCGCAACAAGACACCGAAGCGCCGCGTTAAAGCCAAACTGCGGGAGGATCGGCAAACGGCTGTGGGACCCAACGATGTCTGGGCGATGGACTTCGTTCACGACCAACTCGCGACCGGAAAGAAGCTGCGGGTTCTGACGGTGGTCGACACCTTCTCGCGCTATGTCCCGGTGCTTGATCCGCGTCACAGCTATCGCGGCGAAGACGTGGTTCAGACATTGGAACGGGTATGCCGGCAGGTCGGCTATCCGAAGACGATCAGGGTGGATCAGGGCACGGAATTCGTGTCACGAGATCTCGACCTTTGGGCCTATGCCAAAGGCGTGACCCTAGACTTCTCACGTCCGGGAAAACCCACGGACAACGCCTTCATCGAAGCCTTCAACGGCCGCTTCCGAGCGGAATGCCTGAACCAGCACTGGTTCCTGACCCTTGCGGATGCGCGCGAAAAGATGGAGGATTGGCGTAGAGACTACAATGAGGTTCGGCCGCATGGTGCGATCGGCAACAAGGTGCCGATCTCGCTGATGAATTCCGGAGGCGCAACCAGCCCGCCCCCTGAATGAAGCCGGAAAACTCCAGCCTCCGCTGGTCCAGAAACCTGGGGCGGTTCAAAACCCGCCGAGACTCTAATCGCCGCCGGATGAAACTTTGGTGGCAGGTCACTGGCTAACCAACGGTTGCAGATCCTTGATCGCCGCGGGGGTCGAACATCGACGACTGTTCGCTCGACGCAACGCGATTGGCGAGGTTGTCGATCTTACGCACTTCGGATTCGAGGGTACGGAATCGCTCTTCGCGGCGCGCCTCCATGGCGTTGCGCCATTTCAGAAGTTCTTCGCGGTCCTTGTCCTTTTTGACCCAAATCGTGACGCCGCCCACGCACATACCAAATAGCGTCACGAGTAGGATGATCGCGTTCAGGTTCCATTCGAGCTTTTGCGCGCGCTTCGGCGTTCCATCGCTGCATCCTCGGCTCCCATTATGCCCCTCATTTGTCTGCAATGCCGCACGTGATGAAAAACGACTTCCGACAACCATCGTGCGCCGCGCATGTCCGGTTGTGGGAGACAACGTGCCGCGCGAACGGCGGGTCATTGGCAATGATGAATTGCCTGGTGGCTGGGAAAGCCTCAGCGCTTCACTCCACCAACACTTCCAATACTGGTAGTAAAATTGGTCTTGACCTATTTTGCCGTGTAGGTAAGAGGAATGTGTATTCTTGAATGCCACTTTATTTGAGAGACAGTAGTTATGTGGATTTCATTGACCACCACCAAGCAAAAACCAATACTCGTCAACTTCACCGAAGTGATGGAAGTCGTTGATCACGCGAACGGTACGCAGATCATTTACCGCGTATCCGAGCCGACCAAGGCAGGCGTTGCCAGCCCCAAAACCATCTACGTGCAAGAATCGATCGACGATATCGAGAAGGCTTTGAAGCCGCGCAAGTTGCGGCTTTGACTGCTCAAAGCGGAAACGTAGCCACGTAGCGGAAGCCTTACTCCGGCCGAGGCCCAAACACACGACAGACGTAGGACCTTGGCAATCCCGGAACTGGCCAGATCTGTTCGATCTGCGGCCTTTTCAATCGCGCGAAGATCCGCTTGTAGTTCCGGGGGAAATGTCGGACGGATGTGTCCTCGCCCCCCTCTCCTTCGAAAAGGATGATTTTCTTCTTTGCCTTCCTGGCGATTTCTTTGAAGATCCAGTCGCTCTCGGGTGGTAGATGGATCATAACAGCCATGCTGAAAATCACGTCATAGCGCTTGCTCGAGATGGTCTTGATGACGTCCTCAATCGCGCCGATCGTGATTTTCGAATCTCTATAGACAGTCGGCAAGTATTGCTTCATCACTTCAACGGCCGGTTCACTGATCTCTACGGCAGAGAGATTTCGATAGCCAGCGGCCCAAAGGTTGTGAAGGTTCCTGCCCGCATTGCACCCGATCTCCAGGATGGCGTCTTCCCGGTCAACGTGCTTCTCGAACACTGACAGCAACGAAGCGTTTCTGGCTCGGAGGCGTTCACTGTCAACGATATATTCAAGAGGGTTGTTGGCGCCGTCATTCGGCCTTCTCCAATACTCTTGAGCTTTTTCTGCATTGAGTTTGGTGGCGTCTTCAATGATCGTCATGGTTCCCTCAGCGAATTTTTGCCCTGTAACCCAGCATATATGTAAAAGCCACCAATTCTACTGACAAGGCAACGTTACCACAGGACCACCCGTGGTTGCCGTTGTAGATATCGACGGTATAGCCGTCCGATGACCGATCCCACGTACATACAGCCAGTCTAGAGTCGGCTGTCCAAGGTTTGCGAACAAAGGGCTCGGCGCTGGTTCTAGCCGAATTCGACCGAACCGCCTTACAGCCCCGACGGCGGGAGCCTCACCAAGACCACCGCCACGAGCACGGCCTACGCTCGTCTCCCTTGGCATTTGGCCACGGCCCCTCGAAACGAACAACATGATCGCGCGTCCAGCCTGATTGAGAACGTCGTCATGGAGCAACGTGACACGCGGAAATACGGGCAGCAGCTTGGCTTCATCGTCGTTGCGACGTTCGCAGTGGTGCTCTCCCTAGAGAGCGCCATTTGGCTCAGCCCGAAAAAATGCACCGTGAATCCTGGAGGCTTAGTCCAGCTATCGCTAATCGTCGACCTGATCGCAGATGCTTGATGCGTGGCGAGAGACCTTGAACGACCGCTCAATCAGCCAAGACAGGAGCCCGATAAAGGTTCGGTGAGACTGCGTCAGCGCTTGCTCAGTGGAACCGATTCACGAAGCATCACCAGGCCATATCCCGGGCCAAGATGGCCGTAGTTCTGTTCGACGGCGACGGGAAGTATTTCCCGAGCCATGTCTTTTTCACCTAGCAGGTTGGGTTGTTGGAATGTGTTTCAAGGCCGTCTACGGACGCAGTCTCGTCGTTTGCAGATTTGCCCTTTTGTCGAGCGGGCGAGCCGCTGAATCCGCACAAAGTCAAGGCCGCCTAGGCCCCAGAGCGACAATCCTTAGTTTCACCCAGTTGGGGGATGGCGTTCTTGTGCGGGCAACGCTAAGAGCGCGGGATCTGGTTTAGGGTTGAGTTGATGGATAACGAGCAACAAAAACGCGTAGCCATTGGACAAGAAGAAACCAGTTCGCCAAGGAAAGAGCGGCACTTCGATCCCGGGAGAACGCTTTCAACCGCGACTTCCAAAGACAGAAACGCGAGTCCGAGTTTTTGAAACAGCTCTCAGCGGGAAGCCTGCTGCAGCCGGTCTTTTCAAATGAACCTAATATTTCCGCACTTTGATTAGGACGTTATTTTCATGTGGATTTCCCTCACTACCACCAAAGAAAAAGCCATCATCGTCAACTTCGCCGACGTGGTGGAAGTTGCTGACCACGCGAGCGGAACGCAGATCATCTATCGCAACAACGAACCGAACAAAGCCGGCGTCCCCACGCCGAGGACAATCTATGTTCGGGAATCGATCGACACCATCGAGAAGGCTTTGAAGACCCGTAAGCTGAGGCTCTGAACTACCCGCGACGGAAACCGCTCAGACATCCTCCCCGACGAGCTCGGCCTGCCAAGCAGCGGAAACTATTCAGCACGGTCTGCGGCCGTGGCATTTGGCCACGGCCCCTAGAAAGGAACAAAATGATCGCGTATCTCAGGCTTCTTGCAATGGCTGCCAAGCCTGAATGAACACGTCGCCATGAAACAGCGTGATACACGGAAATACGACCAACAACTTGGCTTGATCGTCGTCACGACCTTAGCAGTGGTGCTTTCCATCGAGGCCGCATTGTTGTTCTTGTCGATTTGGATCGGCGCCTGAGAGATAGGTGCTCCTTGAGGAAGCTTTCAATTTCTCGTGGTGGTGATAGGTTGCGAGCCCTAACTCGAACGAGCCTAAAAGGAAGTTGACATGGCTCTTGCTGACTTGATCGCAGAACTGCAAGCCGCTCCTGAAGGAAACAGGAACCTGGACGTTTCCATCGCCATGGCAACCGGTTACGGCCGGGAAGTACTTGACTCGCGAGGAGAGCAGAGATTTCTTTGGCTCCAGGCTGACGGCAAACAAGCAAAAAGCGCTCCAAGTTTCACCACCTCACTGCAGGATGCGCACGAGCTAGCACAGCGCATTTTTCCAAAACGCCATGGCGGGTTCGCCTATTTAGAAGATGGCACAGGTAGGGCGATCCTAGATGGGGCGAGAGAGTGCGAAGCCGCTACCCCGGCGCTGGCCCTCTGTGCAGCTATCCTCGCAGCACTCGATCAGGATGGTGATTGATGGCGTCGGCGGAAGACTCTGAACTCATACTATGGTCGGGTTGTGAAGCGCTTCAAGTTGGAGATTTTCAGCATATCGTGCGAGAAGAAAACCATCGAGATGCCACGACGAGCACCATTTTCGAAGGAACGCGTCTCGGTCGCGAAAAACTTCAGGCGGCACAAAATACCATCCGTAAGTATCGTAGCCGATCCTCATTGAAATGCGCTCGTGCGTAGTGCTATGTGCCGACTGCAACGCGCCAGCGGAGGAAGAAAAAATGTTGCCATATGTCGGTCTGCCGGCTCGACAGTTCTGGAAAACAGGCGTTCAACCCTTTTCCTCGGACACGATCCAAGAAATTTACAGCCCGAAGTGGCCTATCGACGGCCTGCGTATCGCTACGGCTGGTAGTTGTTTTGCGCAGGAGATCGCCCGGGCAATGCGGGCCAGGAGGTATAACGTGCTCGACGTCGAGCCCAAACCGCCTGGCATTCCGGAAAAGATAGCCAATCAGTACGGGTATGGCCTCTATTCCGCACGTCATGGCAACATTTACACCGCCCGTCATCTTCTCCAACTCACGAGGGAAGCTCTGGGGCTACTCGAAATCTCACCGAGCCTTTATGTGCTGGAGAACGGCGGACGCTACTATGACGCGTTTCGGCCGAAGGTTGAGCCGAACGGGCTATCCTCCGCGGAAGAAGTAATTGAGCAGAGACACGACCACCTGAAGCGCTTCCGGTCACTCCTCTCTGAATGCGACCTGTTCATTTTCACACTGGGCTTGACGGAAGCATGGTTCCATAAGGATACCCAGATCGTCTATCAGATAGCCCCTGCCCTCACCTCTGGCGCCTACGACCCGAATCAAAACGAATTCAGGAATCTCCGCTTCAGCGAAATCAGGAGTGATATGCTTGAATTTCGCGACTTAGCAAAGACCATTAACCCCGGTATGCGGTTCCTGCTTACCGTCTCTCCAGTTCCTCTGACTGCCACGGCCCTACCGCAGCATGTGCTCGTTTCCACTGTGCGTTCTAAATCTGTACTTCGCGCGGTAGCCGGGGAATTGTCTGAGACCTATGACGATATAGACTATTTCCCCTCGTTCGAGCTGTTAAGTACACCGTTCCTTGGCAACGGCTTCTTCGAAGATAACAAGAGGACAGTAAGGCGATCAGGAGTTGAAGCTGTTATGAGGTCCTTCTTCGACGCCCATGCAGGCATCAAACCGACGCAGGTTGAATTGCCGTCCGAGGCAAAGACCGAAGAAGAAGTGGTTTGTGAAGATGCACTTTTGGAGGCGTTCGCTCCCCGATGATTAGAATTGCTTGCCTGGGGAACTCCCACAACGCCGCCGTCAAACTCGGCTGGGACGAGATAAAAGGCACATACCCCAATATAACGGTAGATTTCTTCTCAGGTGCCGCCAACTCGATGAAAGGCCTTGAGGTCAAAGGGGGCCGGATCTACCCAACGAGCGAGCAGGTGCGAGAAATGTTCCTCGCCTACGCAGGTCACGATTCTGTAGCGCCAGACTATGACGCCTATTTTCTCGTTGGCATGGGATTCGGGCTTGTCCCGCTGATGAGTTTGTTCGCCACGCACCGTCCGCCGCGCTTCTATTATCGCGAGGATGGTGCGCACCTTATCTCTGAAAGCCTGCTCACGGAATCCAGAGCTTCACTCATCGAACGCTCGCCAGCCGTCAACTGCCTTCGCCTGGTTCGCACCATAACAAGTGAAGCCCCTGTTTTGATGATCCCGAATCCGTTGCCAAGCATCGAGATCTTGCAGACGCCAGCGGGTTCTTATTGGAGCGGCCAAGAACTCCTGGAGGACTGCACTGAGTATCTAGACCGTGCCATCGGGAAACTGACAGATGTCATTTACACCCCTCAGCCGCGAGGCACTTTGGAGGGCGAATACTTCACGAAGGCGCACTTCGCAAAAGATGCTAGGCTGCTGAAACCGAGGTGGACTCGTCCTACCAACGAGGGCGACCCCTATCACATGAATGCCGCCTATGGGGCGCATGTCCTTTCGCAGATATTCGCCCACATAGGCGTTCTGCCATCACAGCAAGCGGAGGCGGAGTCTGCGTGATGCGCTTGTCCTGTTTTTTCAAGATGAATTGACCATTCGTCAGGACGACATTGAACTTGCCGTCCGTGCCGGTCGTTCTCAGAAAAGCTGGTCCGATCCAGCGTCGGTCAGGACCAGCTTCAAACCATCCAAGTATTTGGCGATGTAGGCCAAAGCCTCGCCGAGCGGGGACTTGGCCTCAATAACGGGCACGGTGTTCGAGGCTCGGATGCGTACTATTCCGATTTCATTCCGGCCACCATTCCGATCTGAAGCCGGCCAGTTGATGCTCCCCTCGGTCGTTGCTTTGCATGGCGCGTGGTTGTCGCGTGGTCAAGCGGCGGATGGTGTTTGACGCTACTTTCGCAAGGAAGGGCTGGGAAACCGGGTCGATCGTCGTGGTTTGCATGCGAAAATCGCAGAGCCACTGGTCATTGATGTTCAGAGCTTCGCTGCGAACCTGAAGACGGCATGGAAGAATGGCGAGAGACGACCCACGCATCGGCGACCGTATCGACGGACAAAAGCCCGAGCGAGACGGCTCAGTATGTTCGAGCCGTTCGAAGTGCTGATCAAGAACTGGTTGAATGAGGACCCAAACCTCTCGGCGGCCAGTGTGCTCCAAAGCCTATCAGAGATCGATCCATCACGCTTCACACAAAAGAACCTCAGAATGATGCAACGCCTGGTGTGCGGATTTCGGATTAACGGGACAGCGATTCCGGTAAATCCCGGACAGTCGTTTCACTAAATCGCGGACAGTCTCGCGGGATCGACTTTCGTTCGCCTGGTTGATGTCATTTGTTATTGATTCGGCGTTTCGCGTTTCGGTCAAGAGCGAGGATTGCTTTTGCTTCCTCATGCTATCGCTTTGGAGCGCAATTCGGTGAGAGTTGTGAACGATGCGATCGAGGATGGCGTCAGCGATAGTTGGTTCCCCGATCATCTCGTGCCACTGCGCCACGGGGAGTTGGGCGGTGATCAGAGTTGATTTCCTGCGGTAGCGCTCTTCGAAGATTTCCAGGAGATCCAGCCGCTGCTGATCGCTGAGCGCATGGGTACCCCAGTCATCCAAGATGAGCAGTTGAACACCTGCGAGCTTGTCGACCAATCGAGGGAACCGACCGTCGAGGCGCGCCAGGGCCAAATCCTCGAAGAAACGAGGCATCCGGACATAGAGAACGGAATAATCGAGGCGGGCCGCCTGCCGTCCGATGGCACAGGCAAGCCAGGTTT
>Ga0209436_100929_pt1 | contig 11575 bp, 14 predicted proteins | sample AraplaF_Cvi_mTSA_FD_184263 | JGI IMG/M metagenome (GOLD analysis project Ga0209436, IMG submission 184263) | Arabidopsis root microbial communities from the University of North Carolina, USA - plate scrape MF_Cvi_mTSA (SPAdes) (version 2) | ecosystem: Host-associated > Plants > Roots > Endosphere...
ATTTTAAATTGTTTGATAAATTGATTTGTGTGAATGGGAGGATTAGCTATTGACAGTGATATCGATCAATGCTGCGGCTGCTGCCTGCTCGATGCGAGCTTCCAGTTCTACTACGTTTAACTCTTGCATGTCTGTAAGTTTTAAATTGTTTGAAAATTGATTTGTGTGAATGGGAGGATTAGCTATTGATGGTGATATCGATCAATGCTGCGGCTGCTGCCTGCTCAATGCGAGCTTCCAGTTCTACTACGTTTAACTCTTGCATGTCTGTAAGTTTTAAATTGTTTGAAAATTGATTTGATAAATGGCTTTGTGCGAATTCAATTAGGAATTGATAGTGATTGAATCGATCACAGAAGCTGCTGCCTGCTCAATGCGGGTTTCCAGTTCTACTACGTTTAACTCTTGCATGTGTGTAAGTTTTAAATTGTTTGATAAAATGGTTTGATAAATTGCTTTGTGCGAATTCAATTAGCTATTGATAGTGATTGAATCGATTACAGAAGCTGCTGCCTGCTCTACGCGGCTTTCCAGTTCTACGATGTTTAATTCCTGCATGTGTGTAAGTTTTAAATTGGTTATAAAAAAGATTAACAGTTTACTTCGATTGAATCGATCACAGTAGCACCTGCCAGTTCAAGACGGGCCTCCAGTTCTACTACATTGAGTTCGAGCATGGACATGTGAAATAGATTTTGATTGATGAGTGGGTTAAACCGGGGTGCCTATTTATTGATGCAAACCTGCCTGAAAGGCCTTCTGATGCTACGCGTTCCCTCCGGTGTTACAATGTTGGAAAGACCGTGTCTAACTAATTCTTTTTGCATGGGGCATGTATTACCGGTTATACAACAGCCAGGTGCAATACATCATAAATGCGCTGCGCAAGGGTACCTACAGTTTTGAAGCTTTCTTCGCCGAAGTCAGATGCTTCCAGCTCGAATTCCGCCATCAGTACAGATGTTACTTCCAGTACAGCCAGGGAGTCGTCAAACAGGCCTGGGTTTTCATCATTGCCAAATAAGGCCTGATCATTAGATAATTCATCAACAGTTTTGTTCAGGTTCAGTACACTGATGAGAACTTCTTTTACTTTTTGTTCGATTACGATGTGTTCCATAATTATAAGTTTTTAAGGTTTTTAGTTTTTATATTTTGTGAGTAAAATGCTGGCCATGTTTCCGCCGAATCCAAAGGAGTTGGATAATACTGTATCCAGCGGAATGTTATTTTTGTTTTGTGTGACGAATTCGATCTTTTCAGATGCAGGCAGGTCATCCGCCTCGTAGTTTGCATAGAGGGCATTGTGCTGCATACTCAGGATACTGATGATCGCTTCTATGCTGCCCGCCGCTCCCAGGGTATGCCCTGTGAGGCACTTGGTAGATCCGACATAGGTCTTTGTCGTCTTTTCGTGTAGCAGGGCTTCACAACCTTTTAATTCCGCACTGTCATTCTTACCGGTACCCGTACCATGTGCATTGATATAATCCACATCCTCGGTACTCATGCCTCCATATGCCAGGGCACTCTTCATACACTTCAGTGCATAGATGCCATCAGGATGTGGCGCGGTAGCGTGATAGGCTTCGTTGAGTATGTGATACCCTTTGATCTCTGCGTAGATAGTGGCCCCCCTTTCGATAGCCGATTCCAGGCTTTCCAGGATCAGGATGGCGCAGCCATCGCCCAGTGACATCCCATCTCTCGATTTGGTAAAAGGCTTACACTTTGTTTTGGAGATGGCCATCAGGGAATTGAATCCTGTATAGGTGAGCTCCGTAAAGATGTCCATACCACCACTGATCATAATATCCGCCTTGCCATTTTCGATCAGGTCAAAGGCCCTGCCTATCGAGTTCGTGCCGGAAGCACAGGCAGTGGAGATCGCGGAGACGTATCCGTTGAGTTTAAAAGCCCTGGCTATCTTGCCCAGGATCTTTGGCGTAGAATACAGGGCCAGTTCATAATCGTCCTCATTGTCCTGCACTGATTTTTTGATGCGCTGCAGGATGGGAAAACTGGCACCTACAGATGTACCTATGATGAGGCCTGCATTATTTGCGTGCAGCTCGTCTTCTGAAAGCTGAGCGCTTTCCAGGGCCTCCCGGATGCATTTTACAGCCACTTCGCTCATGATGGATACATCCTTATCCCAGGAGCTCTGATAGAGGTCATAATCCATCATAAATCCCCTGTTATTGGCAAATAATTTATGGCCGGTACTAAACCTGTCCGATGGGATCGCATTGTATTTTATGCTACCATTTTCGAGGCTTTCTGTCATCTCAGCGATATTATTGCCCAGTGCTGATATCGCACCTATACCGGTAACAACGACTCTTTTTTTCATGTTACATAGTTTTTATTAGTTCATACCACCATCGATCACGATTTCCTGGTTGATTAAAAACTCGGGGCATTCCAGCGCCAGGTAAGAGATGAAGTTCGAGATCTCATCGGTCGTACCCATCCGCTTCAGCAGACTGTTACCGACCCTGTTGCTGACATATTGATCCGGCAGATTATCCACCATATCTGTTTCTATGAAACCAGGTGCCACACAGTTGATGATGATACCCATGCCCTTTACTTCCTTGCTCAGTGACTTGGAGAAGCAATTGATAGCGGCTTTGGAGGCGGCGTAAGCAGATTGCCCGGGGTTGCCTTTGATCCCTGCCAGGGAAGTGACATTGATGATCCTGCCATTCTTTCTTTTGATCATGGAAGGCAGTACTGCACGGCTGGTATTCATGACACCATTCACGTTGTTGTGCATCACTTCCCACCACTCTGCAGAAGATGTCATTAGGAAAGGTTTGGGATTTGCATTCATCTTGCTATCCCGGATGCCTGCATTGTTGATCAGTACATCCACATCTTTCAGGATCTCTTTATTGCCTTTGAACAGGGCTTTTACTTCTGCTTCGTTGCCCATATCACACTTGAACGTGTATACATTGGGGAAACCTTCTGCGTGGAGTTCATCCACTATTTTCTGTGCGCTTTCTGCTGAATACTGGTAAGTGAAGACTACCTGATGACCCAGGCGGGCAAATGTTCTGACCAGTTCTTTACCGATTCCTTTGGAACCACCGGTGATGAAAATATTTTTCATGATTAATTCGTTTTTCTAAGTAAGAGATGTGAACTACCGCCACCTTCATGGCTGGTATTGACCAGGGCATAAGCAAACCCGGAAGGGTGATCTCCGGCTGCATCCGGCTCAGGGAAGCGGTCACTGTACAGGATCTGGCTGGCAATGCTTGCTCCCATGATACTGCTGGCCGACTTCATATCACCGGTGTAGGCTTTGTGCCGCAGGGGGTATGTATCGTGTTGTTTATTCAGGTCTTCTAAAAGGTGCCGTTCATTATTTTCTAATTGTCCGGCAGTCGTGTAGGCGCTGAGGTATACCAGCTTGCCATTGGCCGTAACGATGGGCTTCAGCGCATCGATGGCTGTTTGCACCACTTCCTTTGATCGTCTTGTGGTATCCTCCACATTCTGATAGTCGAAGCAGCTATGGTATTCTACCAGTTCCGCATATCGCTTTGCGCCTCTGCGTTCCGCGCTGGCCTCACTTTCCAGTACCAGGAAGGCGGCACCATCCCCGAGTATATTGCGACGGTCATCCGTTTCTTTTGTAGATGCACTGAATGGATCCGTGTTTTCATTTACATTGACCAGGTGATTGCGCTGCTGCTCACTCAGGATCCTGAACTCTGTGTAGTGGTCCACACCGCCACAGATCACAATATCAGCAAGGCCTTTTTTTATCAGATCAAAGCCATAAGTGATGCTGTTCGAATTATAGATCAGGGAGCTGGGGCCGTTTAGTTTGAAAACCCTTGAGATATCACCCAGTACGGTATTGGCAACGGTCTTTGTAAACTTCACCGGACTTATTTTCTGCAATCCGAACCTGTACAGATCATACAGGTAATCTTCTACAGAAGCGGTGGCACCCAGGCTGGTTTCTATGACCAAACCGATTTCATTATCGGATGCTTCGAGTACGATACCGGCATCGTCCAGTGCCTGCTTACAGGCCAGCATACCAAGTTTGGAGTATTGCTGGGGTGGAAAACGGTCATCCCATTTTACTTCGCTGGCGAATTCTATCGCAGGGGCTTCGCCGTAGTACTGGGGTTGAATACTGGCATTGGTCCAGTCGCTTTTTATTTTGAGACCATTTTCGCCTGCAAGGAGCTTATTCCATGCTGCGGCAGCACCATATCCCAGTGGGGAAACGCTACCAAGGCCAGTGATCAGGATCTTGTTATTATTTTTCATATGCTTATAGATAAAGTGATTTCTGCTTTACATACTACTTCACCGTTCACCGTGGCGACTGCCTTGTATTCGCTGAAGTTTAAGATATTCTTGATGCGTTCAGATGTAATCACCAGTTTATCGCCGGGTAACACTTCTTTGTAGAACGTAGCTGATTTTACTTTCACAGCCTTGCCCAGTTTCGTTTTCTGCTTTGCCTCTCCATCTCTCTCCAGCGTAGCGACCCTGTTGAGTACACCTGATGCCTGGAACATAGCTTCGATGATGATGACACCTGGTAATAAGGGATAACCGGGGAAGTGTCCTTTCAGGAAGATCATATCCTCCCCTATTTCAGTTTCTGTGGTGATGGTATTTTTAAAGTCTGTGTGCAATACCTTATCCACCAGCAACATTGGCTCTCTGTGGGGTAATAGCGCAGATGGCTTCAGGGTATCAAATTCTGCCGTTGTCATATAGTCAATGTTTTTATTTGGCCAGCAGTATCCAGGCATGTCAGTGCAGACATGGATACGAGGTAGTCATTGTTTAAAAGATATTGTCTGGTATAATGTTTTTCTGATAGCAGATTGCCGTAGAAAATATCAGCAAGTCCTTTGTCGTCGTATAGCTTGGCGATCGATTCAATCTGTGTCCAGAGCCGGTAGAAGTCCACCCGGTCCTTTACCTTTCTGCCTGTCCATGTTTCCAGCAGGGTCATTGTTTTGCTGGTAGGTGCTTCACGCATGTCTTCGATATCAACACCTATTTTGTTTTCACTCACTACACATGCTACGATGCTGTTGCTATACGAGATAGATATATGGGGGGTTCCCGTATCCATCACTAACTTCCCATGCCTGTTGTAATGCAGGCCCCTGAGCAGTGTGAGATCCAGCGCCAGTTCTTTAAAGATCTGTACAAGCATTAACCTGGATGTCACTCTTTTTAACCAGTGCCCCTCCCCGGGAGATTTCGTTAACCTGATCACCAGTTCATCGCTGAAATATGCTTTGATCGTATCCATGCTGTTTGGGTCAGCGAGGGGTTTTATTGCAGCAATGAACAGGCGGGTCATTTGTAATAGGTATTATTGAATTCTATTAATTTGAGGTCGTAATGATCCCCTGCATGCAGGTCGTACTTATCTTTCAGCGCCTGCTCCACTTCGGGGATATTGATCTTATTTCTGTGGAAGACACCTATTTCCATCCTGTCTTCACTATCCTTGCGGATGCTTACTTTCAGTACTTCCGGGGCATGATACAATTCATCGGAGAGACTGTTGAACCAGATGATCCTGTCTTTGTATTCGATGAAATCTCCTTCCCTGCCGAGTATGAAGTAGCGGTCATCTTTCTTCACCACGATATCTTTGGTGGTAAGCACTGCATTGGAAGATGGTCTGTCCAGTACATTGCCCCTGATATAACCAAGGTAGATGGAAGGACTTTCTATTTGCAGATAACCGATAGGCATATCAGTATACTTGTCCTGGTATTTCTCTGTAGTGGCGACCCTGAGTGTGATGCCGGGATTGACAAGGCCAATACAGGCTTCACTATCTTTCTCAGGAACGTCGTTGTATTTGCAGGTCGCGACCCTGGGTCCCGCTTCAGCCAGGCCATAAGTACTATAGATCGGGCAGCTGAACAGTCTGAATACATTCTGGAATGTAGGCAGGTGTGGCTTGTCTCCACCCATGGTGATGAAGCGAAGACTATTCTTGATCTTAGGGATCTTTTGATAGTAGTATAAGATCAATCTTGCCAACAGCGGTGTCATAAACACATTGGTGATATGATGTTTCTGAAAGAGCTGCGGGAGTTGTAAGATGCCCAGGAGCCTTTCGCCCAGTACAATCTTTGCACCTGTAAAGAAGTGTGTCAGGAACTGTGCAATGAGGCCGTAGGAATAGGATACAGGTAGCAACACCAGCGTCACATCATCTTTTGTGATAGCCATCGCTTCCCTGTTGGAGGCAATGTTTGCAATAGTTTGCTGCTTGCCTAAGAGGATCTTTTTAGGAGTGCCTGCTGTAGTACCGGAACTGGATACCACCAGCAGATCATTTTCATCACCTACATAAACATCTTCGTGAATATTCGCGTAGATGAATGCATCATTTACTTTTTGTGCTGTTGCATCTTCTACAATGGGATCTGTGATAGCTGCTTCTGCGATGATAGCGTTGAATTTGAGATCTGTTATTTTACTCAAGCCACCGGTTTCAACCAGGAAAGGGATCAGCTCACATTTCAGGCAGGAGAAGAACAGCAACAATGATTTGAAGGCATTCTTGTAACCATAGATTACGACGATAGAATGTTTGGCGAGTTGCAGTTGCTCAATCCCTGTAGCTATATCAGCAATCTGGCCATACACTTCTTCATAGGTATAACTCTTCGATTGTGTAGCATCTACAATGATGGAGTCGTGATGTTCAGTAAATGGGATGAAAAATGAGTCCTTATACATTTGAAAGGGCTTTTAAGGTTACGTGCTTTAAACAATCGTCCTGTATCGTTTCGACATTTGCCGAGAGGAATTCAATATCTGTTTGTGTGTGATTGACGAAGTTTACTTCTGACAATCTTTTTTCAACAAGGAAGCGCATGAGTCTTGCTTCGTAGCAGTCGTTGTTGATCACGATAGACTTGCCGATGAACTCACCATACTGCTGAATATATTTTCCTTTCTGCAACATTCCGGAAGCTTCTTTTGCCATCATCGCGTAGCAGAATGCCTGGTATGCATACTTCTCAGAAGCAGGAAGGCTGGTGGATTTGATGGCTGTGATCAGTTCATCTATTTTGGCTCCAGCCTGCACCACCTTATAGAAGGCATTCGATACTGTGCTGTAATTTTTAAGTTCCATGTTTTTATTTTCAGTTTTGATTGATGGTTTAAAATTGCTTTGAAACGTACACTTTAAAAATTCTTTTAGACAAGATGCTGTTTCTACACAACCAAATTTCATTCTCTTCAAACCTTGTATCGAATCGCAAGCATTTTTCGTTTTTCGTTTTCACTTCTTTTCGTTTTTCGTTTTCACTTCTTTTCGTTTTGTGTATGTTTGCTTCGATGATTCAAATGTCTAACAAAAGCGTTCGCGCAAAAACTCTTTTAGACGAAATTGTAAGTTTACCACACGAAATAATGCGTCGTTTAGATATCGTGTATGCAGGCAAGCTGAATTAACACGTTTTGTATTTCACACTTACATGAAGCCGCCGTTCCTCGCTGACACCTACGGTTTCAGCGAGGAACGGCGGGGCAAGAAGGCCTGCGGCCGGCTTAAAAAAGGGAACGACTCATGCTGATGTACCAAATACAAGAAGCCCGCTTCAACAGGCTGTTGAAGCGGGCTTTCCGCAATACTGATGTGGGTTTTACTATACTTTACCTGCTACATTTAAGCGATCGATCAACATTTGTTTATGTTGTTTTGAAATGATGATCGATTCATTATTGATTAATTCGATTGAATTACCAACGACTGATTTGATAGCAGGCAAATGAATGATATATGATTTATGTATACGTACAAACTGTGTTTCAGGCAGTACTTCTTCTATACTCTTCATACGCATGTACGTCACTACATTTTTTTGTTTGGTGACTATCTTGATATAGTCTTTCATGCCTTCGATGTACAGAATATCTTCGAATAAGATCTTAGATAATTTATGTCCATCTTTCACAAATAAATGCTGGGGTTGCAATGCCTGTTGTGCCTGGCTCACGGGCGCCGCAGCAGCCGCGCTTTCACCGGCTTTCTGATCAATATCTTTCTTTGCTTTATTGATCGCTTTTAGAAATCTTTCGAATGAAATAGGCTTTAATAAAAAGTCTACGGCATTCAGGTCATACCCTTCGATTGCATAGTTGGAATAAGCGGTGGCAAAGATCAGGAAAGGCGGATTAGACAATGATTTGATCAGTTCCAGGCCATTGATCCTCGGCATCTGGATATCTGTGATCAGGAGTTCAATGGTATCTGTCTGCAATATGTCTATCGCATCGAAAGCATCTGCGCAGGATTTAACAAGTTCTAAGAAGGGTATGCGCTCGATATGACTTTCTAACAATTCCCGGGATAATGGCTCATCGTCTACAATGATACATTTGATTTTCTTCATGGCTAGATAAGAGTTATATTAAGGTTGATGCTATGGGAATCCGGACTATTGTTAATCGACAATGAGTATTTATTCTGGTATAACAAGGAAAGGCGTTTCTGCGTGTTTGCAATCCCTATTCCCCCCGTTCCGGATTCTTTATGATGTTTAAATAATGATTCGTTCCCCTTACTGTTTGCGATCTCAAAATAGAGTGTGTTGTCCTCCACCTCAAATGAAATCCTGAGCCATGGATTTTTGGTCGTGGTATCCAGTCCGTGCTTGAATGAATTCTCGATGAACGGGAATGTGAGCAGGGGTACGATTTTGAACCCTTCCAGGGAATCAGCATCGTATACAAACTGGATATCTACATCCTTTCCATACCTGGCTTTTTCTAATTGCACATAGTTATATAGAAAATCGGCTTCTTTCGACAAGTCTACGACTTCGCGGTTTGATTCATATAATGTATAACGCAGCATATCGGAGAGCTGCATGATCAGTTCCGGCGCCCTGGGATTATTTCTGACAGACAGCGAATAGATATTATTCAGGGTATTGAATAAAAAGTGAGGGTTTAACTGTGATCGCAGAAAACTCACTTCCAGGTTCAGGTTATCCCTTTCCAGGCGGAGGGATTTGGTCATGGACCGGGAGATCTCTTCGACGAGTTTAATGGTAATAGGGGGTGTTACGATCATCAGGACCCCGATGGAGGTCTGGAAGATGGTATGTGGGGCCAGGATCTGCCAGATCGATTTATCTGCTATGACTTTTACGGAGGCCAGGAGGTCTCTGTCGGAGATAGAGAAACGATTGATTAGCAGCGACATGAATGCATAATTGATCACTGCCCAGATCCAGAATGGTACCAGGAGGCCGATAAAGAACAGCACCCGTTCCTTTTTTTTGAGGAAAACCGGTACCAGGAAATAAAAGATAAAATAGAAGAAGGCCATTGCCCCCAATAGGTTCCTTAAACCAAATATGAGGGAAATCAGTCCGTTCGTCGAGTAAAGGAACATAATATTCAGGGTATACAGCAATAACATGATACTCCAGAATACGATGTGTACATACTTTACATTCTCAGGGATAAGTAATCGGGTGTAATTAAAGGGTCTTGGTTTCATGTCCTCCACTAAACAATTAGAAATCAGGGTCTCGACTGGGTCAAATGCTACGTATACTCATGAAGATATAGCTTTTTTGGCGTAATTCCTCTTTTAAGGGGATTTAAAGTGCCGTTGCCTTCGGCGAGGGCACTTTATGGCTTTTTGATCATTTCGTTGGGTAAGACATCACTTTGGTCTAAAAGAATTTTTGTCCGGCGGGAAAAGTTGAAAGTTTGTATCGTAATCAACAAACAAAAAAACTACCACTATGAAACAAGCAAAACAAACTACCGGCAAACAATCAAACCTGAGCCTGAACAAAGAAATCATCAGCAAGCTGAACGCCTGCGGTTGTGGCAAGGGCTCCAATGGCCAGGGCAATAACTACTCTTCTATCAATACCCTGCCTACCGGTGTATCCAGCTTAGCGACTGTGACCGCCTAATCTCTTTTTTCATTAATTACCTACCAGCAATGTATTTGACCTGCATTATAATAGACGAAGACCCGCTCAGTGTTGATATGCTGGAATACTATATCAGTCAGACGGATGGAGTAAGGCTCATCGCCAAATCGACCAAAGCCTCCGATATACTGTCTACGATCAAAAAGTCCGCTCCGGATATAGTTTTTATAGACGTCAGTATTTCAGGGATTGAAAACCTGGTGTTTGACGACATTTTCCAGAAGGACATTGTATATGTTTTCGTTACCAAGTATCCATATGACTATGTGCTGGATATATTACCCAGACAGTTAGTTAATGTTGGATATTTAAACAAACCCGTGAGCTTCCTGCTCTTCAAAAAAGAAATTGGCAGGATTAAAGACCTGCACGCATCCAAATTAAATTAACCCTTATAGTATGCATCAAAAGATACTTACCACAATATTGTTCCTGCTTTTAACCACCGTAGCCCTTGGGCAGGCGCAAATAACCGGCTCGGTTACTGACAATAAAAAGCAGGCAATACCCGGTGTATCTGTTGCCTTGAAAGATACTTATGACGGTGCCACCACTGATTCCAGCGGACACTTTCGGATCCGTACCACGGAAAAAGGTACTTTCACAGTAGTCGCTTCGGCTACGGGGTATGAGACTAAAATACAAACCATTACCCTGGCGGGCCAGCCCATTCAACTGGATTTCGCCCTGAAGGAAAAGATCAGTGAACTGAATGCCGTCACGGTCACCGCCGGATCTTTTGGCGGGGGTATGGGCAAAAAAGGATTGACCGTATTAAGTTCGCTGGACGTGCAAACCACGGCCGGTGCCAATGCAGACATTTCCCGGGCCGTCAATACCCTGCCCGGTGCACAGCAGATCAGTAACCAGGAAGGTCTCTTTGTAAGAGGCGGCGATAGCTATGAGGCGAAACAATTCATAGACGGCTCCCTCGTGAACAGACCCTATTACCTGAGTGCTTCCAATATCCCCAGCCGTGGCCGGTATCCCGCTACCCTGTTCAAAGGTTTTGCGTTCAGCACCGGTGGGTATTCCGCCCTGTATGGACAAGCCCTCAGCTCCGTATTAATCATGGAGACCATCGATCTGCCGCAGCAATCAGAAGCCAATGCCTTCATCTCTCCTATCCAGAATAGCCTGGGCGTGCAGCAACTGGCAAAGAATGGCAAATCCTCTTTTGGCTTCAACTATCAATATACCAACACCAGCCTGTATTATGCACTGGTGAAACAAACACCTGATTACTTCATCCGTCCGCGGTTTCATAATGCAGATGCCAATTTCCGCATCAAAACCAAAAACGGGATCATTAAATACTATACCACTTTCAGCTATAATAAACTGGGCGTACGCACCCTCAATATTGACAGTGCCGATATGAAGACGGCCATTACCCTCAGTAATTATAACTGGTTCAATGCCATCAGCTGGAAAGAAAACCTGGGAGATGGCTGGAAGATGACACTCTCCGCCAGCTACAGCATTACACACGACAGCATCAGCAGTCAATTGCAGGATGCGCACAATGTACCTCAATATACTTTTGAAAAATACTGGCTGGATACCGTGAACTTCAGGCTTGACAGAAAAGAAAG
>Ga0209436_100954_pt1 | contig 11390 bp, 5 predicted proteins | sample AraplaF_Cvi_mTSA_FD_184263 | JGI IMG/M metagenome (GOLD analysis project Ga0209436, IMG submission 184263) | Arabidopsis root microbial communities from the University of North Carolina, USA - plate scrape MF_Cvi_mTSA (SPAdes) (version 2) | ecosystem: Host-associated > Plants > Roots > Endosphere ...
GAGGTTAATGTTACAACTTCACCCGACAAAGATAATCAAATACTCTACAAAACAAGTAGGGTTATAAATAATTTGTTAATTTTTATTTCAAAGGGCAAAAAGAAAGCCGCTATTCAGCGGCTTCCAAATATTCCTTACATCTCACTGGCCTTATATCCTGCGGCTTCTACCTGCTTTATCACATCCGCCGCTGATATTCCTTTATCATCACTAACTGTTAAAATCTTATCAGGATTTGCAGTATCAACTTTCCATCCATCCTTTGCTGCAGATGCATCCAAATAAGGTGTCACTTTCGCCACACAGGCATCGCATTTAATATTCGTCTTGAATTGCATACATTTATAATTTAGTCCATTTTAATCTTAAACTGTTACTCACCACTGATACAGAACTTAAAGCCATGGCAGCACCTGCAATCATCGGATCTAACAGGAAGCCGTTCACAGGATACAGCACACCTGCCGCCAGTGGAATACCGATTACATTGTAAATAAAGGCCCAGAACAGGTTTTGTCTGATAGTGCGAACAGTAAGCCGGGATAAAGCCAAAGCCCTTGGAATCGCCTGTAAATCGGCTGTAATGAGGGTCATTTTCGCTACATCCATCGCAATGTCTGAACCTTTGCCCATGGCAATGCTCACATCTGCCTGTGCCAGCGCCTGACTATCATTGATCCCGTCACCTGCCATCGCTACCACTTTCCCCTGTGACTGCAAGGCTTTTACAAAATCAGCCTTATCGCCCGGCAGCATACCCGCCTTATAATGATCAATACCCACAGATTTAGCCACTGTGGCCGCCGTCTTTTCATTATCACCTGTCAGCATGTACACATCGATGCCCTGTTGTTTCAACTGCGCGATTGCATAAGCGGAACTCGGTTTTATCTTGTCACTGATATAAATGTGGCCTGCAATCATATCATCTTCGGACATGATGATCGTCGCATCGCTATCTGTTTTTATATTCAGTAATGCCGCATTCCCTGCCTGGTAACGGTGACCATTGTATGTAGCCACAATCCCTTTACCTGTGATACTTTCTATCTGGCTGAGTTTTACCGGCTGCACACCTGCTTCCTGCAAATGATGCACAACCGCAAGTGCCAGGGGATGTTCAGATTGTAATTCCATTGCTAATAATACAGGCAGCAAATCGTCTTTAACGGAAATACTTTCCACAGTTGGTTTTCCTTCTGTAATCGTTCCTGTCTTATCTAATAACAATACATTTGTCTTGTATCCTTTCTCCAGACTATCCGCATCCCTGATCAGTATATTATTATCGGCACCACGACCAATACCTACCATGATAGCTGTAGGCGTAGCCAGCCCCAAAGCACAGGGGCAGGCAATTACCAACACCGTTACCGCTGCCAGCAAACCATGGGTAAAATCACCGGCTGCCAACCACCAAACCGCAAACGTAAGCAGGGCAACACTGATCACGACCGGTACAAAGATGCCTGCAATTTTATCTACCAGTTGCTGTACCGGCGCTTTACTACCCTGTGCCTCCTGCACCATACGAATGATCTGCGCCAGTACCGTATCAGCTCCAACCTTCTCTGCCCTAAACTGAAAACTACCCTGCTGATTGATCGTACCTGCAAATACAGCAGCACCTTTCTCTTTCAACACAGGTACCGGTTCTCCGCTAATCATACTCTCATCTACATAAGACTTTCCTTCTATCACATTACCGTCCACAGGAATACGATTACCGGGTTTCACCAGGATCAGGTCATTCACCTTCACAGCTTCCAGCGGCACTTCAGTTTGTTCACTGCCACGCATTACAACCACCGTCTTCGGCTGTAATCCCATTAGTTTTTTGAGTGCAGAAGATGTATTTGATTTCGCTTTCTCTTCCAGCAATTTCCCTAACGATACAAAGGCAATCACAACTGCCGCTGCTTCGAAATACACATGCGCATGCAGGCCCCTGGACATCCAGAAGTGCGGGTTGATCGTATTAAATACACTGAAGATCCAGGCAATACCTGTACTGAGCGCGACCAGGGTATCCATATTTGCCTTCTTATGTTTAGCCTGTTTCCATGCATTCACAAAAAAGCCCTTGCCCAGCCAGAAAACCACCGGAGTAGACAATACACCCATGATCCAATTGGCATAAGGTATATTCATAAAGAACATCCCAATCACCACGACTGGCAATGATAATATAATTGCAATAATAGTTCGGATCTTTAAAGCCTGGTAATGGCTTTGCTGTGCCTGCTGTTGTATCTCTTCCCGGTTGTGGGTATCAATGACGAGGTCGTATCCTATACTACGCAATGCATTGCGCATTGCTTCAGGTGTTGCCTGGTCTTCGTCATAGGTCACGAGGGCGGTCTGGTTAGCGAAGTTGACGCTGGCCTCCTGCACACCCGGAACTGAGTCCAGCATAGAGGTGACGCTTGCTGCACAGGCAGCACAACTCATTTCCAGCACGGGAAAGGTTTCTTTTATTAAGTGTCCCATGGTACAAAGCTACCACGGACCGGGGGAAGGGTTGTTATATCATGCGGTGTAAAATGTATATAATTATTACACCTGGTCCAGTGGCTTACGGCTGTTCTCCTTCAGCTGGCGGTAAGCAGTGGGTGTCAGGCCCGTGATCTTCTTAAACTGCTGGGAAAGGTGCTGTACACTGCTATAACCCAGATTATCAGCAATCCCACTCAGGTTCATCTCATCATATTGCAGCAGTTCCTTCACTCTTTCAATACGTTGCAGGATCACATACTTCTCAATGGTCAATCCTTCAGCCGCACTAAAAGCAGTAGAAAGGTAATGATAATCAACGCCGATACTCTCCTGCAGAAATACCGAGAGTTTTGTATTTAAGGTATCGTTATCCTTACCATGAATGAGGTTGATAATCGTAGTTTTGATCTTCTCCACCAGGGCATTCCTTTTATCATCCAGCAGCTCAAAACCCAGTTGCTTCAGGTTCTCACCCAGTACTTTCAACTGTTCAGGCGCGGGTGTTTCCACCATGTTCACTTCCCCCAGCGAAATGCTGTTGAACGGTAGCTTTAGCTTCTCCAGTTCCTGGCTCACCACCATAATGCAGCGGTTGCAAACCATATTTTTTATAAACAAATGCATTTGGCAAAGTTATAGTATCTTAGTAAGAGGGACAAACAACCTATATGCTTTGAAACAGATATTTATCCTTATCCTGCTGCTAAGCAGCACGCAAGTATTAGCCCAACAAGGACTGTCCGGCAGTCCGCAGCAATCCACGTACACTTATATATATCGCATTCCTGACCAGGAATTACTGGATGTATACAAGTCGAAAAAACACCGGATATTCTCAGCCAATTTTATGACTCAGCCTGTTGATTCCTTTAAGACAGCAGATTACGAAGATTTTCCATTGCCGCCGGGCAATTACCTGCTGGTCACGGCCAATCACCAAACATTACAAAGGGATCTCAGGATCGTCCACAATATCTATATCAATGTCCTGAATAATAATAAGGATTTTATGCTTACCCTTCATACACCTGATGGCAAACAGGTTAATGAGGCAGCGGTACGTATGGGAAAAAGGACCATTCCTTATAATAAAGATCTGCATGCATTTTACCTGAAAAAGTATAATGGTAATGGAGGACTTGTGCAGGTGAAATACCAGAACATGACTAACTTTTTCAGGGTGTATCCTGATAAAAGAGCCCCTGATTACAAAAACAGCCAAACTTATAATGAACGGGGTTATCTCTCTTTCAATAAACCTACCTACAAACCTAACGATACGGTAAAATTAAAATCGTTTCTCTTAGATAAAAAACAGCAGCCGCTTACTGAAGACCTGCAGGTGAGACTCTCTACATGGAACGGTGCAACAGATACAATTCTGACTACATTACATCCCTACCGCCCCGGGGGATACGAATACCAGTTTGTAATGAAAGACAGTATGATCCTGGATCAGACATACAGTATTACACTGGAACCGATCAACAATAAACCCAGATACAAAAGGCCAATCTATATCAGTAAGGGTTTCTACTTTGAAGAATATGAACTGCAAAAAATAAGGCTGAATGCAAGTGTCAATAAGACAAACACACAACGCAATGAACCGGTCATCCTTACAGTGAGTGCTACTGATGAAAATGGATTGCCCATCCTGGATGGCAGACTAAAAATCATTATCACGCCGGTCAGCACACCTGAAAAATATAACACTGGTCATGCGTTTCTGCCAGACACGATGTACAATCAAACAATCCCTGTAGAAGCCGTCGGAAAGACGATTGTGCAATTGCCTGACAGCATCTTCCCCGCAGCACATTTTGATTATATTATCGACTGCCAGTTACTTAATGCAGAAAATGAAACACTGAGGAGCAGCTTCCACCAGGTATATTCTGATGATATCAAAAAGCTGGAAGTACTCCAGGATGACGATAGCCTGCGCATCAATATGATGGTGGCAGGTAAACCTATTCCGGACACTGCAACTATTTACGAATATGATGAAAATAATACTCTTTTAGGAAGTTCACATATACAATTACCTGCCAGCTTAAAAATACAATCGCATATTGTCAGCTATATTATTACCAGCGACAGCTTACAACAAACTCAAAAAGTCACCCTCACACAAGGTATTCAATGTGAAAGTAAACGCAGTCCGGACAGCGTATATTTCAATGTAAAAAACCCATACAATTTCCCATTCTGGTATACCATTTATGAGAATAAAAAAATCAAAGAAAGAGGGTATGGACAATCACTGGACTGGCAACAAAGGTCTTCTCCCAAAACAGATTATTACCTGCAGGTGCAATATATAAATGGGAATCACATTATCACGGATCAATTTGAGGAGAAATACCAGGAAAAGAAGCTGAACGTGGAAATCAACGCACCTGCAACGATTACTCCCGGACAGCAAAGCAATATAGAGATCGCTGTCAGTGATCAGCAAGGTAAACCCGTAGCCGACGCAGACGTAACGGCGTATAGTTATACCGCCAAATTTCAAAATGACCGTGACATCGTACCTTATCTTGGTAAGGATCGTCCGAACCTCGGATTCAAAAATCAATACTATCACCAGGAGCCGAATAGTGAAACCCACAATATAGGATTGAATTATGCATACTGGGAATCACGTATGCGACTGGATACTATTCTTTGGTACCAGTTCACGCATCCCGCACCTATATTCAGGTATGACGAAGCAGTGGCCGATAGTGTAACACAGGTAGCGCCTTTTGTATTTGAAGACGGCTATCTTCGCGACGCCGCCGTCATTTACATTGACAGGATGCCTGTGTATTACAGTGGCACCACACAAAAACGTGTATATAGTTTCCAGACAACCCCGGGCCAGCATACAATCATCATACGGACAGTTGACAGGCTGGTAACTATTGATAGTTTCATGGTGCATAGCGGGGTGAAAAACTTTGTCAGCATCGATCCGCTTCATCCGGGTAAGGACATCACAGTTGAAAAGCAGGACTTCGTATATTCTTCAGTAGAAGCAAACAGGCTGAATCATTACTTTTACAGGATCGGGCACAACTACAATGACAAATCAGGCTATGTAAGGCAGGATAATAATAACTACATCCTGGCATCCGGATATAAGGGTTACATGAACACCGTAGGCCCACTTACCGGGAAAGCCGCTTCACTGGTAATTCCGGATCAGTTCCAACAGCGCTTCGATCCCGAGGAAGGTTACGAATTCCTGATTGCCCCGGGTCTCATCAAACAAAAACAAACGAACGGCAACGTTAAAAAAAACGATTATGTCAGCGCCCGCAAAACGGATGATGCACTGGGAGATCGCGTGCTCACACCAAAAATAATAAGTGAATATTTTAATGAGCTAAGCTATCCCCGACTTATTACGGATGGCGATAACGGAAACAAAAACTATACAGGAAAATTAGATATTGACATACCTGAAGATACCGCTAATATCAGGTTTTACACACTACTGTTCAGAAACGATGAGCCTTCTTTTATCAGGGTATTTAATTCCGGTACAACGCTGATTAAGGGCTTGCAGGAAGGAACCTACAGGATCATGTGCCTGTATGAAAATAATAAATTCTCTATCCAGGATAGTATCTATATCAAAAAAGACGGGGTCAACTACTATAGTCTGCGCATGCCGCAGCTATTACCAACATCAGAAATTTCAATGCAGGATTCTATGCTGATAAAAAGCCGCATAGGTTTTGGATTTGAAAAATATAAGCGGATCAACAATCCGGTCGGGGGCACTGTAGACAATCGTATCAGTTCATATGCAATCAGAGGTATTGTAAAAGATAAATCCGGCATGCCAATACCCGGGGTCAGCGTCTATTGGAAAGGAACCACCTATGGCGCCTTAACAGATATGACTGGAAAATTTACATTGTCAGGGCCTAACACGGGCATATTAAAAGTTTCAGCTATTGGGTATGAGTCACTGGAAATACAGGCCATACCAAAAAAGCGATATTATGTATTAGTAATTAAAGAAAGTACCAATAGCCTGAGTGATGTCGTGGTGGTAGGCTATAGTATTAGCAGACCTGCAAAGAAAAAGAAATACATGCAGGATGATGACAAAAGTGAATTCGAATTTAACAGGAACCAATATTCCAGTCTTTACGAAAGCGAAGGATCTGATAAAAGGAAAGTCGCCAACCCTGGTTTTTTCAACCCGGACAACATACCTCATGGAGATCAGGAAATGCTAAATGCAGCCATCAGTGTAGAACCGGCTGAAGCGCCCTCTCCTTTCCAGCTTCGCAGCCACTTCAACGATGCCGCGTTCTGGCAACCAAAGCTGGCCACCGATGCCCGGGGTACTGCATCCTTCAGCACCGTCTTTCCTGACGACATCACCAACTGGCGTGTATTTGCACTCGTCATGAACGATCACCAGCAATCCGGTCAGGCCGAAACCAGCATCCGTTCCTTCATGCCTGTCAGTGCGAATCTTGCCCTGCCAAATTTCGCAGTAGAAGGTGATAGCATCCATGTAATCGGCAAAGCAATGAACTACACTTCAGACACCCTACAGATCAGCAGAACATTTACAGTGAATGATACCACCCGCATGCAGCGCAGCGGTGCCCTGGTTCACTCCATCATCGATACATTGAAAGTCGTTGTTCCGGTGAGGGATAGCATGCGTTTCAAATATACCATCGACAACCGGGATGGTGAACAGAGAAGTATTCCTGTTTTCCGTGCAGGCACAAAGGCAGATACCGGATTCTTTGCCACTTTACTGAAAGATACTTCCTTCACCTTTTCACCGGGTCTCAAAGGTCCTGTACATGTGTATGCAGAATCAGCGATCCTACCCGTACTCATCAAAGAGATGGAATATGTACAGCGCTATAAATACCTCTGTAATGAACAGCTGGCATCCAAACTGAAAGCTTACCTGCTGGAAAAGAAAACAAAGGCCTACCTGAATCAAAAATTCGAACACAACAGAGACATCAGCACGATCATCAATCGCCTGAAGAAAACGAAGCACCAGGGCATGTGGGGCTGGTGGGAAAATACATCGCCAAGCATATGGATCAGTCTTCACGTAATGGAGGCACTGAAGATGGCAGAAGAAGCAGGCTATACTACCAATATCAATAATGAAATACTGACCGATGACCTGCTCTCTATGTATCATTCCAAAGACTATGTAGACAGCATCGGTTGTCTCATGCTGTTGTCACAACTGAAAGCAAAAGTAGACTTTGCAACAATGATAGCAGAGACCAGGGCTCGTGATGGATATGATTCACTACGCCTGCTGCTCATTAAACAAAGAGAAAACTTACCTGTCAACCTGCAACCGATCCTGGCCAGGAAACAGACATCACTCTTTGGTAATGCCTATTGGGGCCAGTATAGCTATGATCTTTTTCACAGCAGTATTTCACAAACCCTGCTGGTATATAAACTGCTGCGTGCAACGGGTGGATATGAAGAAACACTGCAAAAGATCAGGGGCTATTTCCTGGAAGAAAGAAGAAGCGGGCAGTGGAGAAATACCTATGAATCTTCTGAGATACTTGCCACCATTCTGCCTGACCTCTTAAGAGAAGAAGGCAAGGGAAAAGCAAGTTTGCAGGTGAATGGACATACGTTGACACAGTTTCCGTTTGACACGACGATCACAACAGGCAACGCAGTCGCCTTCGCCAAGAAAGGTGGTATGCCTGTATACCTGACAGCAACACAGGAGTATTGGGATGCTTCCCCGGATGCTGTATCCAAATCTTTTGAAGTGAGCAGCAAATTAGATCAACCATTATTGGTAACCGGGAAGAAAGTAACATTGACAGTAGATGTATATGCGAAAGCAGATGCCGATTATGTGATGGTAGAAATTCCAATTCCGGCGGGTTGTTCTTATGCCAGTAAACCACAATCATGGTATAACGGCGAAGTACACCGTGAATATGAAAAAGAGATGGTGAGCATCTTCTGTAGTACACTCTACAGAGGTCATCATACATTCACGATCGAACTGATGCCAAGGTATACCGGTAAATACACCTTAAATCCAGCCAAAGCGACCCTGCAGTATTTCCCATTATTCATGGGCCGTACAGGTATGAAGAAAGTAACGATTCAATAATGAAGTACAGTCTGCGCGTTTCAGGCAAACGCGCAGACTTTTATTTACCAATTAGGCAACCCTGAAGTACCCCCTCCTTAAAAAGAAAAACAATCCGAAATTGCTTACCTTTGCGCCGGTCTTACAAAACATCATCATGCGAAAGTATTTACCTTTTTTGCTCACCGGCCTCCTGTGCAGTTGTGCAGAAAATGCGAAAAAGCCCTTACCTGATGCAGACAGCTCCCTTACCGTACACGAACAGTCTGCCAGTTCCACGTCCAGTCCACTTCCCGATAAAATCATCTCGGAAAGGACCAACGGCACCGTCACACTCCTGGATACCATCGGCGGAAAGCCAATCGTCTCCCTGAATGACAACGTCCTGCTGGATGCAACCATGCCAAAGGATGGCTGGTCTGAAACCAGTATCGAGATCGCTGTCAATGCTGCACAGGAAAAGAGTATGATCATCAAAAAAGGTCAGCCGCTCAGCCTCGCAGGCAAAGTGGTTGGTAAAGCCCTGGATGATCTGCACCTGGTCACTACCGGCGAAAACATGCACGGAGAACTGACGGGTTATTTCTTTGGGTATATTCAGAAAAAAGATATCAAAACTGGTTCGGTGATCGAAATCGCACTCGCTGAATTCCTCCATACCCACAGTGGTAGATTACTGCCGGATATGCAGCCTTTTATCAAACAGTTTCAATTGGAAAATACAGGTGTGAATGCACCTTTGCTGGAGTACTACAACTATGATAACTCAGTGGATGATCCGTCTCCATTGTACAGGCTTGTACTAGTCTTTTATAAGAACACACTGATTGGCGCCGTTGCTGCCAGGCCGCTTCACCTGGATAATGCAAAAGCGCAAACACTTGAAAGAGGTTTTACAGGATATTTCTTTAATGAGACCGATCAAAAAGTGATTGATGAGTATGTGAAGTTGTTCAATACTTTTATAACAAGTGTAGATTAAGAAAGCTCTTTTTCAATATAATTCTCCACCAGCCGGATGGCTTTACTGATCTTCTCCCGGGCCTCGCCTTCCAGATCCTTTAAGGCCTCCGGCTGTACATTTTTCAACCCCTCTATCTGCTCTGCCAACAAGGCAATATCCATCAGGCCCACCGTTAGCGCCACACCCCTCAGTTTATGCCCCCAACCATTTATTGTCAACACATTCTCCCCTCTCAACACACTATCAAAATCCGCCATCAACCTGTTAAACTCCCTCATCGTCAGCGTTAGTATCTCCTTTATAAATGCCGGATCATCATCTCCCAGATAGGTCCTCAGATAATTTATATCCAGCAATTCCATTTTTTCCTCCAGGTGCTCCGGTTCGTGCGGCTTATCCAACCGCAACCACTTATTAAACATTGCCACCATCGTATTCTCTATGAACGGCTTCGCCATAAAATCATCCATCCCTGCCTCTATACACTTCTCCCGTTCTCCCATCACATTTCCCGCCGTGAGCGCAATGATGGGCACCCTGAAACCAGGATATACCTCCCTGATCTTTTTCGATGCCTCATATCCGTTCATTTCCGGCATCTGTATATCCATCAGGATAATATCCGGCATCACATGACTCACTATTGCCAATGCCTCCTTGCCATTCTCTGCCTCATGGATCACCGCCGCAGGCGCTATCCGGTGTATGATCGTCGTAGCCAGGAACATATTGATCGGGTTATCCTCCACTACCAGTACATTGAAACCATCCCCTGTCAATTGCTTCGCGCCATTATCCACGACCTCCGGTATGAACTCTTCTTTTTTAAATAAACGTGCCAGGGCATTATACATTTCCTGCATTTTTATGGGTTTTACAAGCCGTTGCTGTACATGCAACCGTTCACAGGCTTTGATGATCCTTTCATCATCAGAGGAGCTATGCAATAATATAATCTTCTGCCGCGGATCAGCATCAATATTTTTCCGGATCTTCTCAATGGTTTCTATGCCATCCATAAAAGGCATGTGATAATCCATCAATATCACATCAAAATTATTTTTCCTGGACAATACTTCCAGCGCCTCAAATCCATTTCTCGCCTCCACAAAGCTAATCCCTTTCAAAAAGAGCATCTCCCTCAAAATGACCCGGTTATTATCATTGTCATCCACGATCAATACATGCTTGACCATATCGATGTTCTCCCAGTGCACCCGCTCTCCATCTTCTGTTTTCACAGTGAGATCAAAGTAAAAACGACTTCCCTTGCCGGGTTCACTTTCCAGCTGCAAAAAGCTACCCATCAATGCTAATAGCTTATTCGAAATGGTAAGGCCCAATCCCGTACCACCATATTTTTTGGTGGTAGATACATCCTCCTGTAAGAAAGCTTCAAAGATCTTATGTGCCTTTTCCGGACGAATACCAATCCCCGTATCCCTCACTTCAAAGCGTAAACGATCTTCTGCATCCAGTTGCGTCACCTTCAGTTCAATTTCCCCCGCCGGCGTAAACTTCACCGCATTCCCCATCAGGTTCACCAGGATCTGTTTCAGGCGCACCTCATCGACATACACAAAACGGGGCAGATTGGAAGAAACATTCAACAGCAATTCCAGCCCCTTGTTCTGCGCCTGGTAACTGATAATATCACTCGCCTGACTACAGAATTCATACAGGTCCACCTTATCAATATCCAGCTCCAATTTTCCTGCTTCTATTTTCGAGAAGTCGAGGATATCATTGATAATGCTTAAAAGGGCATTTGCAGACTGATTTACGATCGATAAGTACTGGTTCTGGGATTCTGTCAGG
>Ga0209436_100968_pt1 | contig 11194 bp, 4 predicted proteins | sample AraplaF_Cvi_mTSA_FD_184263 | JGI IMG/M metagenome (GOLD analysis project Ga0209436, IMG submission 184263) | Arabidopsis root microbial communities from the University of North Carolina, USA - plate scrape MF_Cvi_mTSA (SPAdes) (version 2) | ecosystem: Host-associated > Plants > Roots > Endosphere ...
TTTCACCTTGGGGTATTTAAGACGTATTGTTCTTAATGTATCTTCCTTATTGAAAGCGGACGTGTATAATCCCATTAACAACACGTCTACCACCGTATCCTGCAATTTATCAGCCAGCTCTTTGGGATCTGTAGCTTCAATCATTACGGCAATATTTTCCTGCGCGGAAAGATATTCATACAAAAGTTTTCTAAATAACGAAAGTTCATCTGCGATAGCTACTTTAATGACTTCTGATGGCATAACATGATATTATAGGATGTCATATTGTTGACGATAATACTTCATATAGAGTTCAACATCAGGTTGCTGAAATTATCTGTCCTGGCTGAGGGATGTACACCAGGTATAGATAATGACGGTCATTAAATGATTTGCCCCTCCCTGGAGTTGATTGATTTAGTCAAAGGCGCGAATACTTCAACAAAAAGGAGATCAGTCCACTGTGATACCAATGGTAAAGGAAAAACAGGGAGTGATACAATGGTAACTGCGAAAAGTCACGCAGTTTAATGTGTCAAATAATTTTAACTATTCTTTTTTGGCTGTAACCCGATAATAAAATTGAATACGGACTCCTACGAAAAATTACTGGAGGGAATCAGTCAATTTTCATTTTGTAAAAATAGGGTACAATCATTATCTGCTGATTAGGTTAACCTACCCAGGTTAAAAACAACATACGCAGCAGATGTCTTGTTTCAATTACTGGTTAAACATACAATTTTTTTCAAAAAAAATAAAATTTAAACATTTATATAGTAGTTATCTGCTACAATAGGATCTGCGACAGGTTCCAACCACCCGGCTATCCTACCTATTTCTGTTGTCTGAAAGTCACGCCATTGTAAGACATAACCACACCTCCCTCACTCTCAGAAAAATTGATAGTAATACCGGTTTCTTCCGGATTGAGTCCGCCTGTGATAACGTCGTGATCAGATACAATCACCAGGGGGTAATTAAACTCGCCTGTAGAAGTAGTTAATTTCATCATCAGCACTCTTTCGGCTGAAATATAAATTTCTGTTTGAACCATGGTATCAAATCCCCCTGCCAGCTGGTAGCCAAAATGTTTATATACACCTACTCTTTTCTTCCATACGGGGGTAATTTCTGCCAGCGGCATTTTATACCCCAACTGGTACTCCCGCTCATCATTCTTAAAATACATAACGTGGTACTTATCAATATCTTTGAAAAAATATCGTTCATCTTTTTTCTCTACTATGCTGTCTTTCCGGTATATCTCTACCGGAATAAATTCATTCTCCCCAACAGGTTTCAACTGTATTTTTACTTTGTTTCTCACCACATATAATCCCCCGTTTTCTTTACTTACGGTTAGATAGACATATTTCTGGGCATAATCCCCGGTATGTTTTTCCAGCTGCTTTTCAGTTAATTTAACGGGTATTGTTTTCAGGTTTTTAAACAATGGGGGCGGTACAATATCGGCTACATCCAGCTGGCACCGTTCCAGGATATTAAAACTAAAATCACTGGCCAATGCAGCCCCTCCCCTGGTATTAATCAGGATGATAGCCGCAATTTTTTTCTTTGGCACCAATAACATAGAAGCCGGGTAAATAGAATTACCAGCATGGAACATGGCAAAGGTGGAATCATTTTTAAACAGAAACCAGCCCAGGCCCTTTTTATTGGTTTCCAGCAATACATCTGCATTCTGTACCTTAAACATCTCCTGGGCAGTATGGGCATTCATAACGCTGGAAGGTTCGCCATTACAGGCATCTATCATTGCTTTGGCATATTTAATCAGGTCGTCTATGTTAGAATAAATCCCATTGGAAGGAATATCTCTTATTTCAAAAGATCCGGTTCCCTTTCCTCCTGGATAATAAATTTCACTTTTATGCTTCAGCGAATCAAATGAAAATCCGGAGTTGGTCATATGTAATGGAGCAAAAATGTGCTGCTTCACATAATCAGTATAATCCTGGTGACTAACTTCTTTTACCACATTGCCTAAAATACTATACGCTACGTTGGAGTATAAGCTTCTTACGCCTGGCGGACTGGCTAAATAGGTAGTGTTGATATACCCCACTACATCCGTGTATTTAGCTGAGTGCAGGTCATAATTTTTGAAATAATTCGTAGGAATTCCTGAAGTATGATTAATCACTGTTTTAAGCGTTACTTTCTTCAGGTCATCTCCCTTTCTTGTTTTTATATTGAATTGAGGGAGATAGTCTGTTACCGGTTTGTAAATATCCAGCTTACCTTTCTCCTGGAGCTGTAATATGCTGAGTGCAGTAAATGTATTGGTAATAGATCCAATACTGGCAACAGTGGATGACGACATAGGAATTTGCTTCTCCTTATTTTCATAACCAAATCCTTCCTTCCATACTACAGAGTCACCGATGATCAATGCTACGCTAACGCCTACAAGCCCGTCGGACTCCATTCTTTTTTTAATAAAATCCTGGCATTCTGCAATTACACCGGCATATTTATTTTCCTGTGCATGTATACCTGTAGCAGATACGACAAGGCATAACAATAGCGTAAAGCTTTTCAAAACCTTATTTTTTCTCATCTTATTTTTTTTATTGCTGGTATTTGAGTGTTAAATCTTTGATTGTTATTTTGGCGGATCCTCAAAGGGATATGGCATATTACCAGGCATAGGGGCTTACTACCGGGCGCAGCATGGCTCCTGTCAGTTAACGTTAAAGTTCCATTTCCGGTAAAAATATTTGGGTATATATTAGCTCAAAGGGTTTTCTTTATCAACGGCTGAATTCATTGCTTTCAATTCAGTCAGGCAATGGACACACAAGCAACCGGCATATTGCGTGGCAATATATGCTTTCAATTCATCACTCAGGGAAATCTGGCGGCAATCACAATTTTCTATGGTTGCCGCCTTACATAAAAACAAACGATGGCAGCGTGCGCAGGAAGTTTGTTCGCTACTCACTGCGCAAGCTTTTAATTGGATTCACAGCCGCCGCCTTAATTGCCTGATAGCTTACAGACAACAACGTGATGACCAGTGCCGCCAGTCCGGAGGCTATAAAAATCCACCAGGCAATGCCGGTATGATATTCGTACTTTGCCAGCCAGTTTTTCATTAACAGGTAAGCTACCGGCGCGGAAATAAAAAAGGCAATCACCACCAGGCGCACAAAATCAACCGACAATAATTGCCATACACTCAGGATCGTAGCTCCCAGCACTTTCCGCACCCCTATTTCCTTGGTACGCTGTTCTGCAATAAAAGATGCCAGTCCTGAGATACCAAGACAGCTGATAAAAATAGCCAGCGAAGCAAAAAGTCCTGCCAGTTTCCCTATCCGTTCTTCCGTCCTGAATTTCTGAGCATATTCTTCATCATTGAATTTATACTCAAATGGTCTGTCCGGCGCATAGTTTTTAAACACCGTCTCTATTTTCGCAAGCGCATCCGTCATGCTGCTATTGCCTGCCACCTTGATGGTTATAAAATTCACTTTATAAATAGCATTGGCATCCGCCAGGTTGAGGTTGAAAATAGTGGGTTTGACCGGATCAAAAGGAGAATCCATCACCAGGTCCTTCACTACACCAATAATAGTGTGGTATTCTTTCCTCCAGCGTATTCTTTCCCCTACTGCATGCTTGAGTCCCATATATTTTGCTGCGGATTCGTTAATGATCAGTGCAGTGGAATCCGTTGACATATTCCTTGAAAAGTCGCGGCCCTCAATTATCTTCCAGCCAATTGTTTTTCCAAAATCATAGTTACAGGCTACAGAACCAAAGTTAACCTGCAAATCCGGATCTTTCCCTGGCCAGGAAAAGCCACTTTCAATGATCCATACCCCGGTGGTGGGACTGGAAGACTGGGTCATATTTTCTACCGCGCCCGTTGCGATCAGGTCACTTCGCATCGCGTCATAATGGTCAATCAGGTCCGGTGTGGGAATATAGATCAACCGGTCGCGGTTATATCCAATTGGCCGGTCTTTCGCATACCGTACCTGTTGAAATACAATAATACTTCCTATGGTCAATGTAATGGAAACCACGAACTGTAATACCACCATTACTTTCCGTGGAACGGCCGCAAAACGGGCTGACAGAAAAGTGCCCTTCAAAACCTTTACCGGCTGGAAAGAAGAAAGATAAAAAGCAGGATAGCTACCAGCCATCAGACCAGTAATAAAAATAAAGGCAATACAGCAGCACCAGAAGAAAGGATTCAGCCAGGGAATATCCATTTTCTTATCTGCCATGTTATTGAACCAGTGTAAACTTATAGTAGTGATCAGCAGCGCCAATACGAAACCGATACATACCATCAGGTAAGACTCGCTCAAAAACTGGAAGATCAGCAATTTCCTGGCAGATCCCATTGCCTTGCGTATTCCCACCTCCTTTGCGCGCTTCTCCGAACGCGCGGTGCTGAGGTTCATAAAATTTATGCAGGACAGGATCAATACGAATATTCCAATGATGCCAAACAACCATACAAACTGTATGCGTCCACCAGTATTCTTTCCATTCCTGAATTCTGAATACAGGTTCCATTTACTCATGGGTTGTAGAAAAACCACCGGCTTGGCATCGCTATGATTATTGTCAAAAACAGCATTCTTAATTTTCCCGGATACCTGTGCCACTTCCACATGCGGATTAAGCTCCGTATATATCTGAAAAGAATTACTGTCCCAATTTGTTTTTGAATTTATTAAGCCTTCATCGCTCTGCACATATAAATCCCAGGGCGCCACAAAAGTCATCTCTTTAAATGTGGAGTTGTAGGGAATATCTTCATATACCCCCGTCACCGTTACATCCATCTTATTATCTATCCTTACAATTTTGCCAACAGCTTCCGCATTATCAAAAAGCGTTTTGGCCAGGCTGGCAGAAAGCAGGATAGACCGGGGATCTGTAAGTCCCTGCCGGTTGCCCTCCAGCATGTTAAGCGACAACAAATCAGGGGCTGATGGCTCCATGAAACTGCCTTGCTTCGAATAGTTATTGGTACCTACAGACAGTACATGATCCTGGTTCCAGGACGACATCACCACTCTCTTGAAATAACTACCGTAATTATCACGTAAATAAGGCCCCAGTGGCATAGGAATGGCGCTTTGTGTAGCCACTTCATCTCCAAATGTCTGGTTCATCATCACCTTCGCAATATGATCATAATTCTTATGCGATTTATTATAGGAAAGTTCATCCCAGATCCAAAAGCCAATCAACATCGCTACGACCATTCCTACAGCAAGTCCTACGACATTAATAGCAGAATAAATCTTATTACGCAGCATATTTCGCCAGGCAATATTCAGGTAGCTCTTCAGCATGTTAAAATGTTTTATTAGATTCAGTGGAGGCAACTGGTACAATAAAGTTGCCAATCCTTCATGATGCAATGGGTGAGTGATTGACGCAGCCGTATTGCCTGACATGTCCGCTCCCGAACAACAAATGTCCGAAACTGAACAAAAATGGCACGGATTAACAATCATTCAAACAGGGTCATATATTCCATAAAAGAATTCAATAAGGAGTACTACAACATAGGATTACCCTTTCAGATAAACAAAGCTACCGCTGCCGTCGGTACCGAAACTTACGACAACATCAGCATTACAGGAAGGTAGATCATTCAATCTCAACAGTTACTAGTGGTATCAAGGTAAATAAAATAATCATGGGATATTTTCGTACTACTGCGAAATTTTCACTTCGGATTCTACGACTCCCTGTGTCCCATGGCGCAAAAGAGGGGAAATGATACCCAAAAAAGTAAACCGCAGCGGCAGATCATAAGTTCGATATACCCCGAAAAATTAGAATTTACAGGTGACGCATATCGAATTTCAGGAGTAATTTATGCAGTTCGGCTAATACGCAATATGGATAAGTTTTTTTGGAGGAACAAGAAAATGGGGCAAGTCTACATTTGATAGACTTGCCCCATCAGGTGACCCCGCTGGTACAATTTTCGAATTTTTTTATTTCAGATTTATAAAAATTCGCCTATATAACTATTTGACTATTTTTACATTATTACAAAATAAATACAATAGCAAGTATAAGGAACCCAAATAGCAATCGCGCATTTATACTTTACTACCAAATTCTCTCATAATATCTTAACTACCCGATAATATATTAAATTATCAAACCTCCATTTAAATCATGCAGTTAATATAGGATATAAACTTTTATAACCTTAGCTTTTTTAATAACTCTATTAACTAACGTTCAATTGCTCCAAATCAGGCAGTTGATCATCTGGATAATAATCAGGCTTTCCCCCGTAGCTCAGTTGCCTTTCAGACATTTCCTGTCTGGAAGATTTCCTATTTAGAATTTTATCACATTCATCATATATGCGTCTATAAATCTTTTCAGCGTCATCGAAAAGCAAATCATCGGAATTTAGCAATAGAACTTCAAGTGCATCAAGAGATTTTTTAGCGTCATCAAATCTCATTGATCGCAATTGCTGCTTCAATACCTGATAAGCGGCGGAAAGCTCAGGTATTTGAAACCAATCCCTACGGACATTGCTGGCTTTTACTTCAAAAACCATATATGGGAATAGCTTATAGGCTTCTAAATTTTTATTGACAAGTTTATAATCATCTTTATCAATAAATAAGTCCTTCACGTGAACCTGGTCTTTACTAGCCTGCATGACGACATAGTAGCCGGTTTTCATTTCCTTCATGGTAGTAGACAAGCCGATTTCAAGATTAGTGTCGTTGCTGTTACCGGTTAAAAAATCAATACCCTTATTTAAGAATTGAGCGTACGGTAGGGCTGCAGAAGCAAAAGACACCCCAGCAACAGCGGACATATCAGAAAACAAGTTGACTAAGGACTCCGTCAAGTCACTCGACTTCACCGAAAACAGACCAAGTTCAAATTTGATACCTACCCCTCTGTAAGGAACCTGACCCAGTAATGGAATATTAACGGAAATGATTTTATCCGCGTTACTAGGATCCATATCTCTTAACTGGTTCGGTGCTGTTACGACATAAAAATCCAGGTTCTTCCCTCCCAAATGAGGTACGCTGATAAAGCTGTGCACAACACCATAGAATCTTTTAAGCCCCTCCCTAACGGAATCGATCCGAAGGGATTTTAGTGTAATCTCAACGTAGTGTACATTGGGTTCAATGATTTCTTCAGGCAGGTTTTCCGGTGTTTGGGATGGGGGAAGGTGTAAATAAGTCCAGTCAGTCGATTCAGTCTTCCATAGATTATCAAAAAACTTCTTAATATCCATATAAAGTTTAATTTATCAATGTAGAGGATGTCTGAAACGCAGCCCAATAATATGGGTGACTAAATTTAACTGTTTTCCGCAACTTTTGCATCGCCATTCGTAAGCAAGCAGCGTCACTCTTTCTGGATTGCCTCCTGATTTCATAGAAATATCCAAATAAAAGGCTTGTAGAAAAATCATTTACAGACCATAATGAAGATATAACCACAGAAGCCCCGATACCTAAAAAAACTAAAGAGATCCCAACGGATTCGTCGGCAAGGGAAGGATTAATTTGGCCAGTGACACATGCACTGAGAACGACCAATGGACAGTTATTCAATCGCATCTTCAATCTGATATCGTTAATTGATAACAAACCACCCTTCAAATACAAACCAGAATGAGGGGGTGATCCAGGGTCAAAACTGGCATGGCAACTAAAATGAATTACCTGGCTATCCGAAGAATTTATTGACGAAACAACGTCTTTGATAGGAACGGATTCATTTAAAATGGTCATTCGCAGAAACTGTTGACTTATCATTTCAACTTCCTCCATTACAAAATGTAACCGATTTGATCCATCTCCAGGATGTGCTACACAAAGCAAAGATTCTTGAGATCTGATCTTTTTTTTTGCGGTCTGCATAGTTAAGACCGCAATAGTTGGCGTAAAATCTATATCGTACCGATCACACAGATAGGTTCCATTTTCATCCAACATAGCCTGGAAGGGCAGTAGATGTAACACATGTGTGGGAGAAATAATAAGTTTCCCATTTGGAGGAAGATATTTACTTATGGGCTGAAAGCAAGTTTGATAAAACATACGTAAATGATCCTTCCAGTCTTCTCCATTCCAGAATGCATTGGTTCGAATATTATACGTTGCGTAAACCAATGGTGCTGGGAAATTATCGAAAAGGTGAATATAATCTACTTCATCCTCTTTAAAGATAAATACCCCTACGCCACCTGCGTGTAAACTATAATCGATAAAAACCCCTGCTTGATTCTGCTGGAGAATATCAAATACCTGGACCAGCTCAATATCAGGGAGAGACTGGGTACCTGTTAGAATAGGATGGCGTAGAAACAATTCGTCTGTGAGTCTATTAATTTCCTCGCGACGCGATCTTATTTCTTTTAATTCTTCCGCATTCAGCATATCTTCAGTAACCACAATCGATGCAGTATTTTCGCTCCTACGGAAACGGTTTGCAATATACTTTGTAAGATCATTCTGTTTGGCTTCGATTGATTCATACTCCTTGCGAAGCACTTCCGAACTATTTTTAAGGTATTGTTGTGCTTCCCCGGCGCCTGCCATCTGCTCAGCAATTGTTCTGCTTTTACAGATAATAGCATATCTGGCAGCGCTTTGGATATTTCCTAATTGGAGGAAGCTATTTGTTAGCTTAGCATACATCCCAATATATTGCGTGGACATCCATTTTCGACCAATAGCATGTTGAGTTTGCGCACGCATCCTTTGAATCAACTTATGGACCTGTTCAAAATGTGAGACAGCATTAATATAATCTTTGGAATCATAATAAAGCCCACCAATATTATCCAAAGTGCGTATGTTATCTTCAGGAAATAATTCAAAAGGGAAAACATTGAGTGCTTCCTTCAAAGCCTCCTGAGCTGCAGTCAGATTGTTGACTTTATCAATTTCATAAATTGCCAGTCCCAGATTTGACTGACAATGGGCCCATTCAAATGGATTACCGCCCCGTGTATAAATCTTTAACGCTTTTAGAGCAGCTTGCTCAGCCAAGACAAAGTCCGCCGGCCTTCCAGCCAAACCAGAATGACGATAAACTGTGGACAGGTTAAACTGTGCGTTCGCCCATCGTTGCGGAATACTTTCCTCCGTAAACACAGTCAAAGCTTCCAGTAAAAGATGAATAGCATTATCAATATCATCCCTATTATCATCACCGTGAAGGTCATATATTAGTGTCGCAAGTGTTACACGACATAGCGCCCACTCTTGGGGAGAACTCTCCTTAACGTATAACTGTTTCGCTTCTTCAAGGGCTTTTACGGCCTCCAAATTATTAAGAATAGTGTCTCCAATCATCCGCTTACTCATTGCCCGTCCTAATTGGGTTAAAGCCATTGAACGCTGAATCATAAGGCCATTGCCAACAAAGACCTCTAGAGCAGCCTTAGCATAACTAATAGCGTCTTCTATATTCTGAACTTTATCTCCTAAAATTCTTTCAATCATAACCCCACTAAGATTAGACTGGGTCAATGCCCATTCAATCGGGAATATTGTTCGTCTCCGGGTTTCTAATGACTCTTTGTAATGAAAAATCGATTTTTCCAGGTTTTCATATCTTAATCCGGCAATACGAGTACTATAAATGTTTCCCAGATTATAATGACACATAGCCCATTCCTGTGGATGATTGATTTTGGAGCGAAGAGGTAAGGCTGATTCAAATAATTCTTTAGCCCTTTCCATATTTTCAAGCGTCTCTCCATATATTCTACTGGAATAGGCAGTGCCCAAATTAACAGTAGTCATTGCACAATCTTCGGGAAAGCTATCTATTTTATATACCTTCAAAGCATTTTCATATGCGGCAATTGCACTCTCAATGTTATCAGCCAGATTACCATTAATTCGTTCACAATAAGCATTTCCTAGATTATTTTGTAATGCAGCCCACCTCCCAGGCTCGCTTTCTTCCGAAAAGTAAGTAGCGGATTCCTGGTAAGCGCTTATAGCATCATCCATATGTTCAGCACGGTTACCAATACTATGGTTGCGATAAGCAATGCCTAAATGATTTTTAATTTCAGCCCACAATTTTGGGTTACTTTCCTTTTTCAGCACAGACAAGCCTGCATTAAAGGCACCGATCTCTTCACTTCTATCAGTTAAATTGTCCTTTACGGCATTGTCAAAAAGAAAATAGGCAAATTCAATTTGTAATAAGGCCCATTTATAAGAATCATGAAATTCACATAAATCCAAAGCTTTACGGTAAAATTGTATCTTTTCAAGACCTTGGGCCTTCTGTATACTTTGATAAAGATCGATCAGATTATATTCAAAAAGTGCCTGATCTGCGCCAACCTCTAAGCATCTTTTGACAATGGAAAGAAAGTAATTAATGAAATCTTTTGAATTGGGGCTTTCTTTCATCCTCTTCTCAAATGATTCGAAGGCCGAGTTGTTTCCAAACCATTTTAATCCTCTGCGAAGTAATTGCTGCCGCTGTTCCCAACTGCCATCCAGATAAAAAGCCACAATACCATTATACAATTTGTTTTCCTTCTCTTTAAGGAATTGAAGTGTTTCCAGCTCATTAGCAAATTGGCTTAAATATGCTTGCATCATATCATGATTTTCATCCGTCGCGATATAATGCATATAATTATATAAAAATCCTATTTCATTAGTTCCAGTAGGCATGTTTATGAAAACAACAAAGTTTTTTTCCTCAAACGCTTTATTAGCATAGTCTTTCACAAGCTCCAGTTTTGTTTTATGAATAACATCTTCTTGCAATTTTATTTTGGAGTCAATTGCCCTCAACAGTTCTATGGTAAATAATTCAAAATTTTCAAAAAGACAATACCGGATTTCCGCATAGCTCTGTATTTCCAACAGGTTTGCAATAAGCTGATCTATGTTGTTGGTTATCATGTTTCATTACTTAGGATAAATTTGCAGCTTTTTTCAATACATTCCGCACCGTACTATCTTGTATGAGAGTTTTCAGGGTTCGAATCTTAAAAAAACACATGCAAAGAATTAATATAGATCATTCTAATCATGTAGATTTATACATATACACAAAATGAAAACTATAATTTAAGCAATAGAAAGCAAAAACACCATCCAGACATATTTATCGGTTGTTGCCACCTATGTATTATTCATGTTTGCTGTGGAACCCTCCTTTTCTCAAAGATATC
>Ga0209436_100981_pt1 | contig 11015 bp, 8 predicted proteins | sample AraplaF_Cvi_mTSA_FD_184263 | JGI IMG/M metagenome (GOLD analysis project Ga0209436, IMG submission 184263) | Arabidopsis root microbial communities from the University of North Carolina, USA - plate scrape MF_Cvi_mTSA (SPAdes) (version 2) | ecosystem: Host-associated > Plants > Roots > Endosphere ...
ATACTACTTTCTAGATTCTTTATTTTATCCAGCAAATAGAATACATGCAGACCAATCAGGTTCTTGTTGTAAGCATTCTTCACCATGATAAACTGGTACTTATCATCTGCTGTCACCATATCCAACTGCGTGATGCCATCATTTTCCCTGCTATAAAAGATACTTGTATGCAATACACCTGCATAGTTATGAGACAACTCTACATTGTGCACATAGGCAGGTTGCAGCGTAGGATTACCGTTTACATAAGTATACTCGCTCACCAGCCAGTGGAAAGGGTTTAACTGAAAATAGGCCGGGCGATCAATTCTTTTGCCATAAGTCAGCGAAAGACTATTCTCCTCATTGAGCTTGTAATTTACATATACCGTCGGGAAGATTTTAAAATAGTCCGTATTCAATTGTGCAAATGTTTTGTCATAGCCACCTTTTAACTGTGTATATTCTCCACGTACCCCAAGCTGGTAATTCCAGTTTTTAAAAGCGTGTTTATAACTCGCAAATACCGCCTGCGTATTTTCCCGGTAGTAAAATAAGTTGGTCTGGTTGGAATCCAACTGCCAGGCATCCTTATTCCAGTTTGCAAAGGACACATCATCTTTATTTTCAGTAAAGCTCAATTTCGCCCCGTAATCAAATTCCCCCTTGCAGAGAGGGAAAATAAAGTGTGCATTGATGGTACCGATTTGACTGGATTGAAGTCCTTTTGACAAAGACATATGATCGGGATCAGAAATAACTACCTCGTCAGCATCTTTTGTAATACTTGAAAAGGGCATGTTCTTCCGGGCGCTATAGTAAATATAATCTGCGGTGAGGATCATCTTCTTTTTGCCTGCGGCATCAAAGTGATGCGTGAACCGGGTATTGACTGTATGGTTATTAACTGTTTGTTTGGTAAGACTGCTGGATGTAAGTGATGAGTCCAGCTTTTCTTCTTCATTAAATATTTCCAGCTTTGTATTTTGCAGCAAGTTCGGATGCTGGTAAAAGCCGGTATAATCAAGGCTAAAATTGCTTTTTCCAGACAACTCCTGGTCGATTCCGAAATTGCCTGATAACTGGCGGTTATACTGCCGCTCAGGTTCATCAGATTCCCATTTCTGGGTTGGGTAATGAATCGTATTTTCTATGCATTGCTCGTAAGAGCCATCTCCCCAGTTCAAAGCCGCGCTTACCTTTGTCTTCGGCTGAGTATAATAAAAAGAGGTACCCGTCTTATACATGGGGAACTTAGTTTGCTTGAACTTCATATATACGTCACCGCTATACCCCAGAAGAGCACTTTTTTTCATTACAATATTGACCAGGCCATAATTACCTGCTGCTTCATACTGCGCAGAAGGGTTCGTAATAATTTCGATATCAGCGATGTCAGAGGCCGGTAGATTCTTCAGGTAATTCATCAATGCATCTGCAGGTATGTGGGTGATCTTTTCATTGATCATCAGGCCCACATTTCCCCTGCCTGTCAGGCGAATCGCGTTCCCGCTGATAATCACACCGGGCGTATGTTGCAATGCCGTATAAGCATCCATTCCTTCAGACATAATACTTTTCTCAACATGAAACACCAATTTGTCGCCATCCATCTCAATCAGTTTTTTCCGGCTGCTGACAACGATTTCTTTTAAACTCTTTTCTTCAGTCAGCTGTAGATTGATCACCGTATCCTGCTGTGGCAAACGGTTAATTTCCTGTCCGGTATAGCCGATAGCGGATACCAGTATCTGGCCTTCACCCGCAGGTATACCTTTTATTATATATCGCCCCTCATTATCTGAAATAGTAGTATTAATTAAAGAAGTATCTTTAAAAACATGCAGGATAGCAGATGCTATAGCCTGATGTTTTTTATTGGTGATCTGACCGGAAATGGTCTGGCAATAAGAAGTTTGTAAGGTAAGAAACGGAATAAAGGTTACCAGTAACCTAAACATTGCTTTCATGTTCGCATCGTATGATTAGAAGGTTAAAGGTAAAACCAATGAATACCCGGAAAAGATGATCACAATCAGTAGGGGATAGGCTATTATTGGAAAAATGATGTAATCCTTGTCAGGTTCCGTGCAGACTTAATGATTGCTTTTATCTAATATAAGGAGCTGATGCATTCAAACAAATAAATGCATAAGAACATAATTGTTCTATTCTCAGGCACATAATGTTAATCATTGAAAGAGAAAAGTAATTTTAATTTAATTTTTCCTTAATTTAGAATCATCAAGGACACAATGATATAAACCAAAACAAAGAACGGATTAAAAGAAGTAACATTTTTAATTAAACCTTTGAAATGACTTACCTGGTTGCTACAGAATAGCCCTGGACTGACCCCAAAATATTAGTGCAGGAGTCCTATTTTCTGTCGCAGAGGCACCTTATCTATAATATTGTTCGATTAAATATTAGTTCCATGAGTATTCAATAAACCTTATCCTGATTGTCAAATATGAAGGCACAACATATCTCCAGCTTAGTCTGGCAGGTAATTCCATGTAAATGAATTGTAAAAACTGTTTTGTGAAAGCTTAAAATCTACACAGTATTTAATGTATTTAACCCCTTACACCATATACCAGGAATGGGGGTTGAATTTTAACTCCATACACACATTCTATTATTCACAAAAATTTAAAATTATGGATGGTTTTATCGGTGAAATCAGAGCTTTCACCTTTGGTTACATGCCTGATGGCTGGTTAATTTGTGATGGCGCGACTTACACAATCTATTCCCAGCAGGCCTTATATGCGGTGATAGGCAACTATTACGGGGGCAATCCGGGGCAAAATTTTAAAGTACCGGATCTGCGGGGAATAACACTGCTGGGCAAGAACCCCTCAGTGAGCGGGTTCAATGTGGTCGGCGCTTCAGGAGGCGTTGACACCGTTACGCTTGCTTCAGAAAACATAGCTGCACATAATCACCAGCTGAAGGGAGTAACTCGTACCGGTGCCGGACAAACGACAAATGCGCAGTCACAACCAGGCCCTACTGTGTATTTAACCAATGCTTATGCGCTTGGTACCAGTAAAGGTGTAATAGCCTATTCAAGCACTGTGGACCTGAACGTGCCGTTTGCACCCCAAACGATTAGTTTAAACCGGCAGACAACAGCCGTTACTCCACACTCAAATGTGTCTCCTTACCTCGCACTCAACTATTGCATTTGTGTGAACGGCACTTTCCCTATCAATGGCAATTAAAATCATAGTTTCCAACTTACCTCAAAAACTCGATTATGGACAATTACCTTGGCGAAATCCGCATCTTTCCCTACTCCAGAATACCTTCGGGATGGTTGCCTTGTAACGGACAGGAATTAACGGTGAACGGTCACCAGGCACTGGCTGCTTTACTGGGCCAAACCTATGGAGGAAATGGTTCCACTACATTTAAATTACCCAATCTCAACGGCCGTACGATTGTTGGTTATGGACCCAGTGCAAGAGGGAAAAACTTTCCACTGGGGCAATCCGGTGGTACAGAAACAGTAGCCCTTACTGATCCCAATACGATTCCTCCGCACATGCATATGTTGTATGGCAGCAATGTATACAATATTGGTGGGGCTAACAACAATTACCTGGGCAATCCAAATGTACCAGCCAGCAGTACACAAACAGCCAAAAACACCGCACAGGTCAATCTCTATGCGCCTGCGGCTGCCACTACCGTAAATTTCCCGGATGTGATAACCAGCGCCGGAGCCGGAGCAGGGCATGAAAACAGGATGCCTTACCTGGTCTCAAATTATTGTATCGCATCTGAAGGGCTCTGGCCTTCGCGCAGTATGTAGCCTTCATTAAACGTTTAAAACTGATAATATGGATTATTATATAGGAGAGATCCGCGCGTTTGCGGGTAATTATGCGCCTGAGAACTGGGCGTTATGTAATGGCGCTACAATGACCATTGCGGGTAATGAAGCATTGTACTCCCTCCTGGGGGTAACATATGGCGGAGATGGTGTTACTAACTTCAAGCTCCCCGACCTGCGTGTGAAATTGCCGGTAGGCGCGGGCATCATCAGTACACAGGGAGGCACGGGTAATTATGTGCTGGCAGCCAGCGGAGGTGCCACCACAGTAGCACTTACTGCAGCAGAACTCCCTCCGCATACACACACCTTACAAGGGATCAACATGCCTGCGACCAGCAGTTCACCAGCCAATAACATGCTGGCGGCTTCAAACGGCAATAACAGCACAGTGACGCCTCCTTATCCTGACGTAAACCTGTATACAACCTTGCCTTTGCCGGCAGGAGGTACGACTACCCCCAATGCCACGCTTGGAGCTAGTTCGATCGGTAATACGGGGAGTGGTCAGGCCCATCAGAACATGATGCCTTACCTCGTTGTGAATTTCATTATTGCGACCAATGGCTTATATCCTCAGCCGGCTTAATACAGAAGTTTCGTATAGCTACTATATCGAACAGTGACCAGTTTATACCAATTACATACACACTTGCATGACACAGTCAGCAAGTGTGTATCTTTCCGGCTCCGCCTTGCCCCAGGTTGACAAACTGGCAATACCATCTATCATTTGAATAATCAGGGATGCTTAAAATATCATTTTCAGTCATTCACCTGATTTTTAAAGTTGAAATGATGTATATTCAATGCTACTACACCGTTTGTTGCAGAAAAAGAAAAACCTGCTCATCTTCGAATTAACCCAGGCACCACCTCATACACCTCTCCAGTGTTTCATACAATAATCCCCCCGTGAGAAGTGAGGCAGTAAAAAATTCTATTAAAAATAAGGATTGTTCGATTTATATTTGTCAAACTGACAATATAATTTCGGTTTCTGTAACACGTTATGAGTGACATTATGCCTACTCATGTAATCCACGTTTTTCCTGAACTTTAATAAATACACATGATAAAAAGATTAGTATCACTTGTTTCCTGCCTTGTTCTCTTTTGCAGTAAGGGGCAAAGCCAGGTATTCAAAGAAAAGGACAATGGCATTGAGGCGGTCGTGAATAATATTCATATAGGGATCAACTTTTTTAGCCCTGCTATTGTAAGGGTTGTAAAATTTCCAGCTGGTACTACCGTTGTTAAGAACAGTCTTTCCGTTGTTAAAATACCGGAAACCATCCGGCCTGCTGTTTTACAAAAAGGCGATACGGTGTTTTTGCGGACAGATTCTATTGTTGTCAGCCTCTCATTGCATACAGGCAGGATATCCTTTAGTAATGCCGGGAATATGCAACTGTTTACGGAGAAAGATGATGGCGTGCAGTTTACTCCTGTGATGGACGTAAATAAACCAGCCTTTATTGTAAGACAGGCTTTTGTACTGGATAATGATGAAGCAGTTTATGGACTAGGCCAGCAGCAAAATGGTAAAATGAGCCAGCGTGGTCAGCGCATTTATTTACGTCAGGACAATACGAAGGTCTGTATCCCTTTCTTTCAATCTGTAAAAGGTTACGGTGTTCTTTGGGATAACTATTCACCAACTACTTTTACAGATAACCAGCAGGAGACATCTTTTGATTCGGAAGTAGGCGACTGCGCCGATTATTATTTTTTATATGGAGGTAATGCAGAGGGCGTCGTTGCTCAAATGCGTTCATTGACCGGGCAGGCACCGTTGATGCCATTATGGGTATATGGCTTCAATCAATCGCGCGAACGTTATAAAACACAGTATGAGCTGGTAGATGTTGTCAAACAATATCGCAGCTTGAAAGTGCCGTTGGATGGTATTGTACAGGACTGGCAATACTGGGGAAGGGATAGTAACTGGAATGCGATGAGCTTTGACCCAACTACTTTTCCCGATCCACAGGCTATGGTGGATAGTGTTCACCAACTGCATGCACATCTGTTTATCGTGGCATGGCCTGGTTTTGGGCCACTGACGAAGCAGTATGAAGAGTTAAAGCAAAAAAGCATGCTGATCCATTTTGAAACCTGGCCGCCTGAAAGTGGTACCACTCCTTATGATGTCTATAACCCCCAGGCCAGGGATATTTACTGGCGTTATTTAAATAAAGGTATTTTCTCGTTGAATACAGATGCCTGGTGGCTCGACTCATCCGAACCGGACCATGTAAATCTGAAGGAGAAAGATTTTGATCAGCCTACTTATCTGGGTAGTTTTAGAAGCGTACGTAACGCATTTCCATTACAGCACGTTGGCGGAGTGTATGATCATCAGCGGCAGACCACAGATAAAAAGCGGGTGTCTATTCTTACCCGTTCGGCATTTGCCGGCCAGCAGCGGTATGCTGCCAATACCTGGAGTGGGGATGTGGGCTCAAACTGGGAAAATCTGACTAAACAGATTCCCGCGGCCTTGAATTTTTCACTTTGCGGCATACCATACTGGAATGCGGACATCGGTGGGTTTTTTGCCGGTAGTTTTGTAAAAGACGGCGGTGCTAAAAATCCGGCATTTCAGGAATTATATGTACGCTGGATGCAGTTTGCCACATTTACCCCTATGATGCGTTCTCATGGCACAGACATTCCCCGTGAGATCTACCAGTTCGGAAAACGTGGCGAATGGGCCTTTGATGTACAGGAGAAATTCATCAATCTCCGGTATCAACTGTTGCCCTATCTTTATTCTACAGCCTGGAACGTGACATCAAAGGCCGGGTCAATTATGCGTTCCCTTACAATGGATTTTGCAACGGATAAAAATGTTTGGAATATTGGCAATGAGTATATGTTCGGCCAATCCTTCCTGGTAGCACCTGTTACAGAAAGCAATGCTCAAAACAAAGCCATTTATCTTCCGGCTGGTTCCTTATGGTATAACTTCTGGGATGGAAAGCGCATAGCCGGCGGAGCATGGATAGAACAAGCTACTCCAATAGACCGGATCCCCCTGTTTGTAAAAGCAGGTGCTATTATTCCGTGGGGGCCCAAAGTGCAATATGCTGCAGAGAAGAAATGGGATAACCTTGAGTTGCGTATTTATCCTGGTGCGGATGCAACCTTTACATTGTATGAAGACGAAGGAGATGGTTATGATTACGAAAAGGGAAGTTATGCAGAAATACGTTTTCAATGGAATGACAAAGCCAGAACAATTACAATAGAGGATATTAAAGGAAAATTTTCCGGTATGTTAAACGACCGGAAATTCAATATTGTTTTGGTAGATGCTAATCATGGGCTGGGAGTGGACCCCGCTGGTAAAATTAACACTACTGTTCATTACAAGGGAAAAAGATTAACTGTGCGCCTGTAACAGAACCATTTTTGAATTCGTATGTGTAATGAATGCTACCTGGATGAATGCAACAGATCATCCAGGTAGCATTTCATAATCGCTATTAAGGCTTTTAAAAACCCCGTAGGGGTGATCCTTCAGTAAAAACAGCAATTGTTCTTCAGTATCCCATATTATCGGGCACCTAAGTAGAAGCTTATTTTTTATAAGCACTAATAGCGTATACCATCGGGATTTTTTCACCCAGGTGAGCTATCCTATATTTTTTAGGAGCATATTCAATTGTTTTATTAAAACAGTTGTAAGGTGAATAGTCATATTCGTCAAAAGAATGAATAGCCAGTCCATTTTGAATTAAACTATTCATCACTTCGCTCAGGCTGTGATTCCAGGCCACTGTTGTTGCAGTAATCTCAGCTGTCCTGTCTGTATAGCTCCCGGTTTCGGTCTCAATGATGGCCCCGGAATTAAAATAGCTGTAGGTAATCTTTTCAAAGTTGCTGTCATACATCCATACGAAGGGATGAAACTCTGCAAACACCAGCTTTCCACCAGGCTTTAAAAATGTCGAGATCACCTGGCCCCATTTGTTCAGATCCGGCAGCCAACCTATCACGCCATAGCTGGTGAATACGATATCAAACTGCTCATCCAGGTGATCGGGTAATGTATATACATCGCTGCAAATAAAATTGACCACCGCATTTGCTTCTTTTGCAAGTTGCCTGGCATGGTGAATGGCTACATCAGAAAAATCCACCGCTGTTACAGCCGCTCCAAGCCTATTCAAAGAAATGGAGTCCTGTCCAAAATGGCATTGAAGATGTAAGACAGATTTGCCTTTCAGATCTCCCAATAATGTTAATTCAATATCATTTAGGGAACTTTTACCCTTCAGAAAACCCGCTACATCATAAAAATCAGATGTTATATGCGTATCGGTTTTAGTATTCCAGGAATGACGGTTGATGGCTAAATAATTGTCTTCAGGATTCATATCAAATAGCTTTAAATATTTACAGAGGTCTTACCGGATGCAATGATGTATGCTTCTTTGAGTACCTCAGAATAGGTTGGATGAGGATAACAGGCAGCTCCCATTTCGCTTGCGGTCACTTCAGCTTCCAGTCCGATCAGTGCCTGTGTGATGAGATCTGCCGCCCTGGCCCCAATAATATGTACACCCAGCAATTCCCCGTATTTTGGATCGGAAAGTATTTTTACAAATCCTTCAGTTTCCATACCAGCCCGTGCTCTTGCATTGACAGCAAACGGAAATTTACCGGTATTATATGCAATGCCTTTTTTCTTTAATTCCTCCTCTGTATAACCTACTGCGGCTACCTCCGGCCATGTATATACAACCGAGGGTATCCTGTCGTAATTAATATGTGCTTGCTGACCATTTATTGTATCTATCACAAACATTGCTTCTTCTTCTGCTTTATGTGCCAGCATCGCACCCCCGATCACATCTCCTATGGCATAAATGTGTGGAACTGTAGTCTGTAAACGCTCATTTGTCCTGATCGTTTTATTAGGATGCAAAGCAATATCGGTATTTTCCAGGCCCAGGCTCTCTGTGTAGGGTTTTCTGCCCACCGCAACGAGAATGTAGTCAGCTGTCAACTCCTCTTCAAGTCCCTGATTATTTTTAAACCATACTTTGCTCTCTGTGCCCAGGTTTTCGGTTTTGTAAACTGCATGCTGCAGTTTAATCTCTATTCCTTCTTTGACCAGGATACTGAATAAGGCGGCACTCAAATCTTTGTCCATAGTGGGAATGAGGTTGCCGGCATATTCAAGTATCGTCACTTTGGTTCCAATCCTGTTAAAAATGGAGGCCATTTCTACACCTATTACACCACCCCCTATAATAATCATACTATCCGGCTTTTCCGCGAGGTGCAGTGCTTCAGTGGAAGTGATGATCCTTTTTTTATCAATATCTACACCGGGAATAGTAGCTGGTTTTGAACCTGTAGCAATGATGTATTTGCTGGCTTTAATTTTTACATCCCGATTATCAGCTCCCTGTACTTTTAGGGTATGATTATCTATAAATGAACCAATACCCCGGAAAATAGTGATCTTATTTTTCCTCATCAAAAAGTCTAAGCCCTGGGTGTTTTTTGCCACCACCTCAGCTTTTCTTTTATTGAGTTGTCCGAAATCAAGATGGATGCCGGAAAAACTAATTCCGTGTTTGTCGAATTTATGAATAGCATCCGCATAATGGTGTGTGCTGTCCAACAGGGCCTTAGTCGGGATGCAGCCAACATTTGTACATGTTCCCCCCAGGGTATTGTATTTTTCTATTATTGCCGTTTTATAACCTGATTGTGCACTCCGGATTGCTGCAACATATCCCCCGGGCCCAGAACCTATTACAACGACGTCAAATTCTTCCATTTGATAATATTCTTTAGTATTTTAAAATATAGACCAATTGGTCTTTTCTTGAATAATAAAATTATGCTTTCAGATCAGTAATTATTTTTTCCAGGAACAACATGGCTATTTTCAGTTCTTTGGTTCTGTTGGTAACTTTGGCCTGCATAAATGCACCTTCGATCATTGAAATCATGATCACCGCTATTTCCTCAGGGTCTGTTCCCGCTTTTATCTCCTTCCTGGCAATGCCACGTAGTACCTGGTTTTCTATAGAAGTTTTCCAATAATCAAGCGCCTTTTCTACCCGTTCTTTCAACAGGGGATGGGTGTCGTCGGCTTCAGTAGCCGTGTTCAGGATAGGACACCCCGCCTGCAGGTACGGATACCGGAAGTAATTCTTATAGGTATCAGGATAAACTATTAACCGTTCTATTGCATTTTCAGTAGCCCGTATGCGTTTCTTCATATGCTCAACCACCAGGTTGTAGTTATGGTCGAAGGCAGCTAATGCCACTTCGTCCTTATTCTCAAAATTGCCGTATATACAACCTTTAGAGAGACCAGTGCTACTCATAATATCATTCATGGATGTGCCTGCATATCCTTTTATATTAAAAAGAGGGGCAGTTTGTTCTACGATGAATTGTTTGGTTTGATCTGACTTGGATATTTTCATATTCATGCAATATGAAGGCGAAGGTAGGTAAAAAAATAAACCAATTGGTCTTTTTTTAATGTTTCGCAGACGGGCGATATCCCTTTCTGTCCATACAGCTTCGCAAATGCCAGGAATACAGCTATAATCCTCCGGCACTGCACAACCATAGACTCCTATTCCCGATAACACCCAAAATCAGCCCGGTTCCCCCCACAGAAATGTATGTATATCATAAAATAACCGTGGTCAATGTATCGCTGGAAAAGGACAAAAAACCTGAATCTGATGATGTTTTTTAATAGTAAGCAGAATACCCCGGCTTTTTGCTACCTTTAGCATGATTTGTTTGTTGATCCGTTATTGCTGCACTATCATCCACGACCACGTTCATTAAATACTATTTATATGAAAACACCTATGTGCATGCTGGCATGTCTTATCCTGACCCCCATGCTTTTAACAGCCCAGCAAAAACTAGTCTGGGAAGAAAATTTTGACGGCAATACCCTTAACCCCCTCACCTGGACCTATGAAACCGGCGATGGTTGTAGCAAAGGCAATTGTGGCTGGGGCAATGCCGAACTTGAATATTACACAAGTAGTACCAACAATGTAAGAGTGGAAAATGGCCACCTCGTCATTGAGGCCCGTAGAGAAGCAATGGGAGGCAAACCATTTACCTCCGGCAGAATCAAAACAAGCGGACGTATGGCCTTCCGTTACGGTACGCTTGAAGCCAGGATCAAAGTACC